>ENA-OPRR01002793-OPRR01002793.1-human-gut-metagenome-genome-assembly--contig:-NODE-2793-length-10830-cov-3.564362_pt1 | contig 10830 bp, 9 predicted proteins | sample MGYA00241796_ERZ501883 | MGnify/ENA primary metagenome ERZ501883 (study PRJEB25962, sample SAMEA2042406) | human gut metagenome | biome: human gut; feature: human-associated habitat; material: faeces...
TATTAAAGTTGGTTCTATATTTTTTTCTTTTTTTAATTCATTATTTATTATAGGATTTGCTATAGCTGTTATAACTGTTTTCATACTATTTTCTCCCTTCTATTATCTCTTTTTCAAAATCTGCTGATTCTACATTTGTTAGTATATGTTCACTGCCTACAAACATTAAGCATTCTCCTCTTTTTAATGACTTTATTTCTATTTTCTCTTTTTCAGATAAATTAGAATATTTTTCTAATACTTTTATATTTTCTTCTTCTAGTGAAAAAAATGTTTTTATTTCCGAATTATTTAATATACTTCTTCCATATGTTCCATCTTCTAAGCTAAATAGATCTGCAACATCTTGTGTTATAGCCACTCCACTTCCTCCATATTTTCTTATAGTTTTAAATATTTTATAAATAAAACTTGCTACATCTTTATTTGAAGTTACTCCTATTAATCTCCATATTTCGTCTAAGTAAATAGCTTTTTTTATTTTTCTATCTTTCTTAATTAAATCCCAAAACAAGTCGATGCAGACCCACATTGCATATTTTAAGTTTTCTTCTCCTAATTCGTATATATCTGCTACAATCAATTTATTGTTTATAACTACATTTGTATAATTATTGAAAAATCTTAATGAACCTTTTACAAATGGAATTAATTTTGTTTTAAATATTTTTGTTTTGCTATCGTTTAAAATATTATAAAAATCTTCTAATATTGGCATATCATATGTATCTTTAAATACTGGCTTTATATTTATTTTATCTTTATTATTTTTATATAAAGTACTATCATCAAATGTTATCCCTTTTATTTTATACACTTCTATTAGCTTTTCTTCTAATAAAGCTTTTTCCTCTTCATTAATATTTCCGAATATTAGATTAAAAAAACCAATTAATTTACTTATTTTATTTGCTAAATAGCCTTGTTCTCCTTCTTCTAAGCTCTCTTCTCTTATGTCAAATATATTTATATATGAGTCTGAACTATGTCCTAATTTTAATAATAATCCATTTAAATTCTTACAAAGATTATTATATTCTCTTTCTGGATCTATAATATATTGTTCTATGCCTAATAATCTGCATCTTAAAATTAATAATTTTGTATAAAATGACTTTCCTGCTCCGGCTTGTTCCAAAAACACATATATTTGCGTTTTTATATTTATTTTTGTCATATCTATCAATAAAAACTAATGAATTATTATAAATATTTGTACCTATAAATATACCAGTTTCATCAAAAATAGCAGAAGAAATAAATGGATATGTAGCTACCAAACCACTAGTTAAAATATTTCTTTTAGAAGCCTCTTTTACATCTGTATTGTTATCCATAAGAGGCAATATACTTTTAAATCCTTGTTCTTGCCTAAAATACGCTCTTATAGTTTGCATTCCTTTACTTTGTAAAATTCCCTCTATTTTATTTAATAAGTATTCTAATTCTTTTTCATCTGTGGAAAAAGTATTTACATATATGTATAAAAAGTATAAATCCTCATTATTTACTTGCATTTCTTTTCTTATATATTTAGCATCATTATATGTAAAAGCTGCAATATCAATATCTTGCCTATTTTGATTTTTACCTTTTAAGTCTACTCCTACATTTCCTATATGATATGTTAAATTTCTTATTGTTTTATATGAATCTTGCTTTTCATAAAAAATAGATATATTAATATTTATATTAGTATCTATTAAAGACTTTAAAATTAATTCCGATTGCTCTCGGTTATAATTAGTTACTAATATAACAGAAAAAAACATATTATCTATTTCTATGTATTTTGGATTATTTAAATTAATATATGATGGGCTTAAATAATCTTTATTTGAAAAAGTTCCTTCTAAGAAATTAAATTTTTCTTCTGTTTGAATTTTTTTATTTTTAGAATTAAAAATAATATATTTCCTCCTCATTGAATAAAATTTTACATTAGATTTAAATTAATTCTTGTTTTGAAAAAAGAAAATAAAATTTCTAAAATGCTTTTTGTATTATTGTAACTTGTTACCACGTTTCCACATCTTGACAAACAATCTTTTATTTTAAAATATTGTTCGTTTAATTCTTCTATAGCATAATTTTCAATATTCGTATCTTTTTCATTATTACTTACATATTTTAATATAATATAAAAATTTTTTGATGATGACTTTTTATCATGATTAAGAGATTTGATATAATTAATATATTTTTGGGATATTTCTTTTATATTTTGAGAATCTTCTAATTTATTTATTTCTTTTATATGTTTATTTAAGTCTTCTTTTTTACTCTGGATTAATATTTGGAAATTAAAATCACAAGATTTTAAAAATATTTTGTAAGAATTTAAAATAGATTCTTTTTCTAATTCAGACTTTAGATTAAAATTAATTGGTTTTACATTTAAAATTTTTACATATGTTATGTTATTAATTTTTATAATACCATTATCTAAAATTTTCTCAAACGGTAGCCATTCTTGTACTGAAAGTTTCTTTTTATTAATAATTTTACCTCCTCGTGTATATAATATGTACTTTTTTTACATAAGTCAAGTTTTTTTGATAGACATTTTTCGACATATTTTTCTTTTATTATTATTTTGCAAATATTTTATTATTTTTAAATTAAATAAAAATAGTTTTTTTATTTTTTATGAATAATTTTTTTAATTTATAACATAATAAGAGTATAAGGTTTATATTAGTTGAAATAAGAGTAATATAAGATTAGTTTATGGTTTTATATTGTTCGAGCAAAGATGATTAATAGTTTTATTTTAGATTATTAATTGTCGGCGATGAGAGTATATTTTTTGTATTTAAGCTGTACTTATTCTGTTTTTCTCTTTAATTTTTAATTCTTTATCCTCTATTCATTGTATGGTTGAAAATATGTAAAATATATTCAAAGTTACGAGTGTTCTTATATTTGCTAATGATTGTTATTAGTCCCTATGGGATGAATATAGTTATTATGAATATATTTGCATTCAAGCAAATGATTAATATTTTAGGTTAATAGCTTATTTATATAGTAATATATATTAGGTTAGATATTTGGAATATTAGTTTTAGCTGAAGATTAATATGGGCTTTATGATAATAGCCGAGATGAATATTTCAGTCTCGGCTATTAAAATATTAAATAACATAAAATTATTTTTTTATTTAACATTTTTTATAAATTTTTGTTGTAGTTTTCCACAAGTTGTTCTTTTATTGTGGATATTTATTATTTTTTTATTATTTCTCATTAATTATTTATAGAAAATTTTTAAATGTCTAAGTTTTTAACATATTTAGCATTTTCTTCTATAAATTGTCTTCTTGGACCAATTTCATCTCCCATAAGCATTGTAAATGTTTCATCTGCCTTTTGTGCATCTTCAAGTTTTACTTTTATTAAAATTCTACTTTCTGGGTTCATTGTTGTATCCCATAATTGTTCTGGATTCATTTCTCCTAAACCTTTATATCTTTGTATTCCTACACTATCTCTTGCAATTCCTTTTTCTGCTAAGTCTTTAAATGCTTTATCTAAATCTTCGTCTGTATAACAGTAAATATCTTGCATTCCTTTTTTAGACAATTTATATAGTGGTGGTTGAGCTAAATATACATTTCCATTTTCTATTAATGGTCTCATATATCTAAAGAAGAATGTTAATAATAATGTTCTAATATGAGCACCATCAACATCGGCATCTGCCATTATTATTACTTTACCATATCTTATTTTGGTAATATCAAAGTCATTTCCTATTCCTGCTCCTACTGCTAATATAACTGGTTGTAACTTTTCATTGTTATATATTTTATCTGCTCTTGACTTTTCTACATTAAGCATTTTTCCCCATAAAGGAAGTATTGCTTGGAATTTTCTATCTCTTCCTTGTTTTGCACTACCACCTGCTGAATCTCCCTCTACTATATATATTTCACATTCTTCGGAATTTTTGCTACTACAATCTGCTAACTTTCCTGGTAGAGTTGTAGATTCTAAAGCAGATTTTCTTCTTACTAATTCTCTCGCTTTTCTTGCAGCCTCTCTTGCTCTAGAAGCACTAATACATTTTTCAAGTATTGCTTTTGCTACTGAAGGATTTTCTTCTAAAAATGTTGATAATGAGTCATTTACTAAATTAGAAACAATTCCAGTAACATTGCTATTCCCAAGTTTTGTCTTAGTTTGTCCTTCAAATTGTGGTTCTTTTACTTTTACAGAAACTACTGCTGTAATTCCCTCTCTTATGTCTTCTCCTTGTAGATTACTATCTTTTTCTTTTAATATGTTATGCCCTCTTGCATAATCATTAAATGCCTTTGTTAGTCCTCTTTTAAAGCCTTCTAAGTGTGTTCCACCTTCTATAGTGTTAATATTATTAACAAATGTTAATATATTTTCCGAATAAGAAGTTGTATATTGAATAGCTATTTCTGTAGGTACTTCTCCATCTTTTTCTATATAAATTGGTTTTGCATTTATTTTTTCTTTACTTTTATTTAAATATTCAACGAAAGATTTTACTCCGCCTTCAAAAAGAAACTCAGATTTTTTATTTGGTTCTTCTCTTAAATCTTCTATTACAATTTTTAATCCTTTTGTTAAAAATGCAACTTCTCTAAATCTTTCTTCTAGTGTATTAAAATCATAATTTAATGTTTCGAAAATTGTTCCATCTGCGAAAAATCTAACTTTTGTACCTGTTTTATTAGAATCTCCTATTCTTTTTAATGATTCAACGGTTTTTCCTCTATTAAACTTCATTTGGTAAATTCCGCCATCTCTTTGAATTGTAACTTCTGTCCATTCTGACAATGCATTAACAACAGATGCACCAACACCATGAAGTCCTCCAGATACTTTATATCCACTATCTCCACCAAATTTTCCACCAGCATGTAATTTAGTATAAACAGTTTCTGCTGCTGATATTTTTGTTTTTGGATGAACATCTACTGGTATTCCTCTACCATTATCTTCTACAGATATAATGTTTCCTTGTTCTATTTTTATATTTATTTGTGTACAATAACCAGCTAAAGCTTCATCCACGCAGTTATCTACAATTTCATATACTAAATGGTGTAATCCTCTTATAGAAACACTACCTATATACATACCAGGTCTTTTTCTTACTGCTTCTAATCCTTCCAATACTTGTATTTGTTCTGCATTATACTCATGTTCAAATTTTTCCATTAATTATTTCCTCCTTAGCCTTAGCTTAAAAATACTTATTTTTACTAAATAAACTATTAACTTACTTTTAAGTTACATCTTCTAGCAATTGTTCTAGAAGATATACTTGTTACATATCCTTTTAAAATACTATTTTTTTCACATAATATTAATGTTTTTTTCTTATCTTCTGCTACATCTATAATATTATCACTAATTCCTATATTTTTGCAAATATCTTTTAAATCATTTTTTCTAGTTAAAGCTCTAATATCTAAAATTACTAATATATTATCCGAATTTATTACACTTTCTTTTCCTATATGTACATACATTAATAAATTTCTCCTTTTTTTACATTAAATAATTTATAATCTAATTTATTTAATTCTAATTTATCTGTACATGTTATTATTACTTGTGTATTCTTTATATTATTTAAAAAATTATTTCTTCTTTTTTCATCCAATTCAGACATAAAATCATCTAATAATAAAATTGGATATTCTCCTATTTCTTCATATATAACTTGTAATTCTGATAATTTTAAAGTAAGAATAACCGTTCTATTTTGACCTTGTGAACCATATATATTTACTTCTTTTTCATTTATATATACTACAAAATCATCTCTGTGTATTCCTTTAGTTGTGTAACCTTTTATAATATCTAATTTTGTTCTTTCTTTTAGTAATTTTAAATATCCTTCTTTATTAGAACAATCTGATAAATATTTTATTTCTATTTTTTCATTTCCATCTGTTATATTTTTATGAATATTATTTATTTTACTTTTTAGTTTTTCTATAAATTCATATCTATATTCAAAAATTTTTATTGCATATTCTGCTAATTTTTCATTCCATATATCTAACATTTCAGTACTAACATTTTGTTCTTTTATTTGTCTTAAATAATTATTTCTTTGTTCTATAGTTTTTAAATATTGATTTAAAACATATACATAATTAGGTCTTAATTGGCCAATCATCATGTCTAAAAATCTTCTTCTTTTTGCTGGTCCATCTTTTAAAATATTTATATCATCTGGAGTAAAAATTACTAAATTAATATTTCCTAAAAGTTCGCTTAATTTTTTTAATTTTACTCCATTTAGTTTTACTTCTTTTTTATTTGATATATTTATTTGAATTTTTCCTTCTCTATCACTTTTCTTATAAAAAGTAGAAACATTTAAAAATTCTTTATCAAGTTTTATTAATTCTTTTTCTTTACTTGTTCTAAAAGATTTTCCAAAAGCAGATAAAAATATAGCTTCTAAAATATTAGTTTTTCCTTGTGCATTATCTCCATAAATTACATTTATGTTTTTATTAAATTCTACTATCTGTTCTTCATAATTTCTAAAATTATTTAAAATTACTTTTTCTATATACATTTTTTGTCCTTATTGTTTTTAAGTTTAAATTATTCTTTCATTCTAATAGGTAAAATCATGTATGTATAATCTCCTTCTTCAACAGGTTTTATAATACATGGTGAAATACTTGTCCCAAAATTTACAAATATCTCTTGATCATCTATTGCTCTTAATGCATCTAAGAAATATTTTGGATTGAATCCTGCTTCTAAATTTTGTCCTTCTGTTGTTACATACATTTCTTCTTTAGCATCTCCTGTTTGATTTGTACAAGAAATTGTTACTTTTCCTATATCTATTGTTACTTTAACAGGATATTTTTTTTCTTTTTCTATACTAGATGATGATATTAAACTTACTCTCTCAAAGCAATCTTGTATAGAATTTTTATCTACTCTTATTCTTGTTTCCCATGTTGATGGAATAACACTTGAATAATTTAAAAATTCTCCATCTAATAATCTAGTAACTATTTTGCAATTTTCCATTTCAAATAATGCTTGGTTTTTAGCAACTCCTATTTTAATAGTATCAAATGAGTCTAAAATTATTTTATTTATTTCATTTAAACTTCTTCCAGGAATTACTGCTGCAAAATCGTTTACTTGTTGTTGTAACATTTTAGTTTTCCATGCTAATCTAAATCCATCTACTGCTACTACGTTTAATCTATTGTTTTTTATTTCAAATAAACAACCTGTAAATATAGGTCTATTTTCTTCTGTACTAACAGCAAAAATTGTTTTTCTTATCATTTCCTTTAAAGAGTTTTGTTCTATTTCTAAAGAATTCTCTATATTTATTTTTGGTAATTCAGGAAATTCTTCTGGATTCATTGTTGCCAATTTATATAAAGAACCTTCACATTCTATTACTAATAAATTATTTTCATTTAAAGTAATTTTTATATCTGAATCTGGTAATTTTCTTATTATTTCACTAAACATTATACTATTAACAACTGTACTTCCTTGTTCTTGAACATTACAATTAATAATATATTCTATACCTAATTCTAAATCATATGTTGTAAATTTAACTTCATTATCATTTGTTTGAATTAATATTCCTTCTAATATAGGCATTGTTGTTCTAACAGCAACTGCTTTTGTTACGGAATTAATAGCTTTAAGGATATTATCCTTTTCACAAACAAATTTCATTTTAATTCAACTCCTTTTATTATAATAATTAATATATATTTAGTAGTAGTAATAGTAGGTCATGTGGATTTAGTGGAAAACTATTGCAAGTGTCTATTTCCTTAAGTTAGACCTTGTGGATAACTCTGTGGATAAGTGGATAAGTTATTTACACTTTCATTTTTTAGTTGGGTATAAATTAGATATCAACAAGTTATTTACACGAAATTCACATATGCATGTGGATATCTAATGTACCATTTCCGTAGGAAGAGATGCATTACTTTTTTCAAACAGATGCTCTTCCAAACAGAATTTTTAAAAAATGTATTTACTTATTATTATCACTGGAAGTGATTAAGTTTTTCACACTATCCACAACCATTTTTAAATTGTTATCTTGTTTCATATCTTTTTCAATTTTATTGCATGCATGTAGTACTGTTGAATGATCTCTTTTTCCAAAACAAGAGCCGATTGCATTTGTTGACATCTGTGCAATGTTTCTACATAAGTACATTGCAATTTGTCTCGGAAGAGCAATATCATTTGAACGTCTAGAACCTTTTAAGTCATTAACAGTTATATTAAAATATTTTGCAACAGTTTCTTGAATCAAGTCATATGAAAGTACTTTTTCCTTATTTGTTACAACATCATTAATTGCTCTTTCTGCCATTTCCATAGTTATTGGAGCTTGAGTTAAAGAAGATGTTGCAATTAATCTATTTAAAGTTCCTTCCAATTCTCTAATATTAGAATCTATTTTTGTAGCAATATTAGATAATATGTCATCATCTATATAAATATTATCTAATTGAGCTTTCTTTTTTAATATTGCAAAACGTGTTTCGTAATCTGGATTGGAAATGTCTGCAATTAATCCCCATTCAAAACGAGATTTAAGTCTATCTTCTAATAATTGAATATCTTTTGGGGGTCTATCACTAGATATAATAATTTGTTTTCCACTACCATGTAAACTATTAAATGTGTGGAAAAATTCTTCTTGAATTCTTTCTTTACCTGCTATAAACTGAATATCATCAATTAATAATACGTCTATATTTCTATATTTATTTTTAAATTGTTCTGTTTTTGAGTCTTTTATAGCATTTATTAATTGATTTGTAAATTTTTCAGAATCTACATATAATACATTTAGTGTTTTATTATTTTTTAATACTTCATTTCCTATAGCATGCATTAAGTGAGTTTTTCCAAGACCAGAACCTCCATATACAAAAAGTGGATTATAAGATTTTGCAGGAGCTTCTGCAACAGCTAAAGCTGCAGCATGAGCAAACCTGTTGTTATTTCCAACAACAAATGTGTCAAATGTATATTTAGGGTTAAGATTAGAATTTGGATTTACATAAGAAGTTGTTGATTGCTCGAAATGAGTAGCTTCCTCTATTGGAGCACTATCATCCGATTTTAAAACAACATTAATGTCCCATTCCTTATTTGTTAGAAATCTAAATGTGTTTTTAAATAAATCATAGTATCTGGACATTATAGAATCTTTTTGAAAAACTGTATTTGCAACTAATACAATATTACCATTCTCAGCACTTTCGATTTCTAAATCTTTAATCCATGTTTCATAAGATATTTTAGTTACTTCATCTTTTAAAAGATCTTTTGCTTTTGTTAGTAGTTCGCTTAATTCTTTATTATTCATTACGATTCAGTCCTTCCAAAATGTGATGGTAATATAGAATTACATAAAAGTTATACACATAATTATCCACATTATGTGTATAATTATAACAGTTTATATCATATCAAAGATTGAATAGTATAGTCAATAAAAAAGAAAAAAAATCTTAAAATTATTTATAATACTTGACATATAAGTAGTTTCAGGTGTATAATACTCATTATGAAAAAATAGGAATAATCCGTTTATGGTTTATATAAAATTTTAGGAGGTGCAAAATGAAAAGAACATATCAACCAAAAAAGAGACAAGAACAAAAAGAACATGGTTTTATGAAAAGAATGAAAACTAGAGCAGGAAGAAATATTTTAAAAGCTAGACGTGCTAAAGGAAGAAAAAAATTAAGCGCATAAATATAAGTCCACAATTTAGTGGACTTTTTTAGGATAATTATAAGTGATGTGAATATGAGAAAAATTAAAACCTTAAAGAAAAATTATGAATTTAAAAATGTTTTAAATAAAGGAAAATTTTATTTAGGAAAGCAAATTATTATATATATATCTAAAAATAAAGTAAATGAAAATAGAATAGGAATAGCTATAAGTACTAAATTATGTAAGGCTGTAAAAAGAAATAGATTAAAAAGACTAATAAGAGAAGGGTATTATGTTTTTGAGGAAAATATAAAAGTTGGGAATAGTATAGTGATTTTATGCAAGAAGAAAACAAATGTGGATGAATTAAATTTTCAAAAAGTAAAAGAAGATTTAGAATTTATTTTAAAAAAAGCAAACATTTTTGAGGAAAAATCATGAAAAAAGTGTTAATAAGTTTGATTAATTTCTATCAAAAACATATATCATTATGGTTAGATAGTAAAAATATAAAATGTAAATTTTATCCTACTTGTTCAGATTATACAAAACAAGCAATTGAAAAATATGGTGTAATAAAGGGTGTTTTTTTAGGAATTAAGAGAATATTGAGATGTAATCCCTTTTCAAAAGGAGGATATGATCCGTTAAAATAGGGTAGGAGGAAATAAAAATGTTTCAATTTTTTGCAAATATTTTTGGTTATTTGTTAGAATTATTTTATAACCTAACAAGTAACTATGGTTTGGCAATTATACTTTTTACAATAGTTATAAAGTTGATATTCTTGCCATTTTCAATTAAACAACAAAAAACAATGAAAAAAAGTGCTAAAATTCAAGAAAAGATGAAAATAATTCAGTTTAAGTATAAAAATAATCCTGAGAAAATGAATCAGGAAATGATGAATTTATATAAAAACGAAAAAATGAATCCATTTAGTGGGTGTTTTACAGCAATAATACAATTTTTATTGTTATTTTCAATTTTCTATTTAGTAAGATCACCATTAACATTTATGGAAAAAATACCAGCAGAAGATATTTCTAAATATGCAACCCAAATTCAGGAAAGTGGCAAATCCGTAAG
>ENA-OPRR01002795-OPRR01002795.1-human-gut-metagenome-genome-assembly--contig:-NODE-2795-length-10825-cov-4.032126_pt1 | contig 10825 bp, 14 predicted proteins | sample MGYA00241796_ERZ501883 | MGnify/ENA primary metagenome ERZ501883 (study PRJEB25962, sample SAMEA2042406) | human gut metagenome | biome: human gut; feature: human-associated habitat; material: faeces...
TAGCCAGAAGTTCTTCCGTACCCGGCATCATATCGTGGAGCATGCCACGCCATCTCAATTCTTCTACAAAATTCATCGAATGATTAACTATTTAAATATTTGATATACTTTGTAATTGCAAAAGTACGACTCTTTATCTGAACATACAACTCTTATCGCCTAAAAAAGATTTCGTCCACATTCCTCCGAATCGTCTCCCTGAGTTCCTCCAGAGGAATTTCGCGGACTTCAGCCGCCCGCTCATAAAGCCTGCCGACAGGCATCGTACTTTCATCCGTCTCTATAAACAGCCGCTCCGGCGGCACTATACGCAATGCTTCCTCCTGATACCTTTCACCGAAAGAAAGGTAGAAGCCATGCCGGAGATATTCTTCCGCCAAAGCCGCTTTTCCGCGAAAACCATGAATAATCCACGGTTTCATCGGATGCAGCCTCTGCCTCAGCTTCAGAAGTTCATCCACGGCTTTCACCAAATGTATGACAAGCGGTTTGTCTATTTCTTCCGCCAGACGCGCCTGGAACTCAAAAACCTTTATCTGTAGAGGCAAAGGAGCCTCAACCAATTTATCCAGCCCAGCCTCACCTACCGCCAATACCTGGGGATGACGCAACAATTCTTCAAAATGCGCAGTCACGTCGCTCAAAGCAATGCGCCACGGATGTATCCCCACAGAATACCAACCACCCGCTTGCGGAACAAACGTTTCGGGGAAACAGTTCACAATTGCCTCTCCGGGCACCTGTGGCTGTCTGTGTGTATGTATATCAGCTGGAATTTTCATGGAACAGGGTCATATCCGGAACCTCCCCAGGGATGGCAACGCAGTATGCGTCTGACCGCCAGATACAATCCTTTGAAAGGCCCATGTTTCTTTATTGCCTCAACGGCATATTGCGAACAAGTGGGAGTGAAACGGCATGAGGGGGAAGTCAGGGGCGAAATGCACTTCTGATAGAAATAGATGGGAAGCAGCAGCAGATATGAAAGCAGCTTTTTCATAAGGATACCTGCTCCTTGATGCGCGCCAACGCAATCTTCATTCTTTCTTCTATCTCCGCCGAATCGGTCAGCCGGTCCGAAAGATAGATAAAAGCCACAGCAAGTTGTTGTTCCTTGTCCTGAAGCGCCTGCAACAGTTCATGTTTGTTTTTCCGGTATGCCTCACGTATCTGGCGTTTCACGCGGTTGCGCTTCACCGCCCGTTTAAAACGGCGCTTCGACACACTGACGAGAATGGAGACAGGAGCTTCCAGCCCTTCCACCGGCAGATATACCACGCGCAGAGGGAAGACGGAAAATGAGCGGGAACCACCCGCAAACATCTTCTCAATAACTTTCTTCTTGTCCAGTCGTTCGGACTTGCACAGGGTGTTGGGCATGATGGGGAAGTTATTAGTTATTAGTTATGGAGAGAGAAATAATAAATTACGAGCTACAAATGTTTGGGGCATAAAAGCACAACCACTTGCAGCTCGTAATCTATAGCTTTAAAGTTATCATCACCAAGCCATCAGCAAATAACTAATAACTTAATAACTGATAACTCTCTTCTCACTTTCCTTTATTGTTCTCCTTAATAAACATATCCAGCGCTGCCGTCATAGACGGAGCCTGTACACTGGGAGCTTCCAGGTCAAGGCGGAGTCCGGCATCACGCACTGCCTGTGCGGTAGTGGAACCAAACGTACCGATCTTGATTTCCCTTTGTTGGAAATCAGGGAAGTTCTTCTTCAAAGAAGTCACCCCTGCCGGGCTAAAGAATACCAGCATGTCATAGTCAAACTCTTCTTCTGAAGTAAAGTCATTACTTACAGTGCGATACATTACAGCTTCCGCATGTTGTATCTTGTTCTTTTCTAAGAGATTCTTAATCTCATCTGTGTGCACATCAGACATCGGAACCAAATACTTTTCAGTCTTATGCTTGATGATGGAAGGCAACAAGTCTTCAAACTTTCCAGTATTTCCAAAGAAAATCTTACGCTTACGGTACTGCACATACTTCTGGATATACAAGGCAACGGCTTCCGTAACGCAGAAATATTTCATAGTTTCCGGTATGGTCACACGCAATTCTGTACACAAGTGGAAGAAATGGTCAATAGCATGACGCGATGTGAAGATTACTGCGGTATAGTCCAGAATAGAAATTTTCTGTTGTCTGAACTCTTTGGCAGATACACTTTCCACCTTAATGAACGGGCGAAAATCGATTTTCACACCGTACTTCTCTGCAATGTCGTAGTAAGGAGATTTCTCTGATGCCGGTTTCGGCTGCGACACAAGTACTTTCTTAATTTTCAACGTCCTAAAATTTTATTATCAAATAATCATTTAGTTGTAACACACCCTGATACACAATGAAACAAGGTATGATTTCAAGGGCACAAAAGTACAACATTAAAAGCAAAATGCCATATAAATTGCCACAAAAAAGCTTTATCCACTTATAAAACATCAATATTTTAGTAAAAAACACCAGAAATAAACCAATTATCACAGTTGATAACAAACTCAAATCGAAGTAAACGAGAAACAAAGCGAAGGGAAAAAGGGCAAATCCGATGTAATAAAGTAACGTAGAATAAGACTCCATCCAAAGGCTGGTGCGGCTTGCGTCAAAAAAAATCCAACCCAGAAAGGAATAAGTCAGCCACTTCAGAAAAAGATAAAGCAAACACACCGCAAGATATGTCCCGAGCAGGACGTAAGGAGGGATGCGCTCTCCCAGTTCCGGACGGACGTCTACAAAGTAATTGAAGGTGCAAACGGCTGCCAACACGCAAGTCTGCAAGATGAGCAGCAACATATAGCGCATATCTGTGGCAGTGGTAGCGGCAAAGATACTGGTGCGTTCGCGGTTGAGCATAAAATCTTTCGCCAATTGCACCAGGAACTTGCGGCTACGGGACAATACCTAAGCAGACATGAAGAAACAGCACAGCAAGAGTATGGTGACTCCGTCGTCCAGCTTAGGGGAATAAGGAATAGGTACTCCCTCAAAACCCGTCATCCATGTCAGCAGCAGCCCGATCATATTGCCGCAAACTTACGTATGGAACTATCCCAGACGGGAGTGGTATGTATCAATTCGACAGCTTCCTGCGGGGTATCCGCCACGTGCCAGATGGCTCCGTGTTGCTGGCGCATGAAATTCTCGTCTATGGCACTCTGCATCATCTCAAACAGGGGGTCGAAATAACCACGGGTGTTGAGGATGACAATAGGGTTGAGATAGAGGCCAAGCTGTTTCCAAGTGATGATTTCCAGCAATTCCTCCAGCGTACCGCACCCACCGGGCAAAGCGATGACGGCATCGCTCAAATCCGCCATTTTCTGTTTGCGCTGATGCATATTCTCCACCTCTATCATTTCTGTCAGCCCTTTATGGTGCCAACCTTGCTCCACCATGAAGCGGGGAATAACACCGGTCACTTCTCCGCCCGCAGCCAGTACGGCATCAGAAGTGGCACTCATCAGGCCGATGCCACCCGCACCGTTTATCAGGCGAATGCGGCGTTGTCCCAACAAAGTGCCCAATTCGCGGGCAGCTTCAAAATAGGTGGGATCTATTTTAGTGCTCGAAGCACAATATACACATACGGAAGTTATCTTATTCATGGAAATTACTCTACCTTATATTTAATAATGAGTGCAAAGGTAGAGATTTTCAGCGATATCTTAAAAATATCACTAACTTTGTAATCAGTTTACAACCTTTTCAAGCAACATTATAAAAACAAAGAATTATGATCAAGCAAGATTACCTGATACGAATGATCCAAGAGATCATCACTTTGATTGTCAACGCCCTGCTCCGGAAGAAAAAGTATCGCTGGAATGAGTGGGTAGAATACGACGGCCTGAGCAGGCAGATTCTCGGGTTTCCTACCGACCAACTGATGAGCATGAATACCCAGGAACTGATTGACCGGTATAAAGGTGACCCCAATGAAATGGGAAAAATAGAGCTTGCCGCCATGACCATGCTGAAAATATCGGATGAAATGGAAGCGGACGACCTTCTGCGAAAATCAAAACTTCACCAGGACGGACTTGAATTGCTAAAGTACGTGCAAAAGGAAAGCAATAGCTTCTCTATACAGCGGGTACAATTAATCGGGATGCTGGAAGCAAATGAATAAAGAACGGGTGGAAGTTTACTTCACAACCACCAGATCACCTTCCGAAAACCCGACCGTGATGTGCTTCACCCGGAACAAACTTATTCCGCCCAATTCATCCTTCAGTTCTTTCAGCACATCCACCATGCCTTTCAGCACATCCTCCCACGGAATCTTGCTTGAAAGCTGCAAATCGTCGCAGTTCCTCTCCTTCGGCTCGAAGTCTTCCTCGCATGCCCAGTCATCATCTTCGGCATCGTATTGTTCCGAGCCAATCAGTTCAAGCGTATAGCAGCTTACGTTATCTTCGTCCACCGCTTCCCATACGTTGAAGTTCAGCGCCACGATATCATCCGGCAAAGTTTCATGCGCATCAACGTACAGAATCCACCGACGCACAATATCCTTTACCTTCGGTTTATCGAAGGTTTCCATAGGAGCAAGCAGAGCTTGCGAATCAGGAATCTCCTCGTTTCCCCCGAAAAGGGAGAACAGCTTCTTTAGCATATTACTCATTCTTAGTCTATTCAAAAAAACATACCGACAACCATTTTGAATCTGCAAAGGTAACGACAAACCACAAATATATAGTATCTTTGCCCCAATAAATACCGACAATCATGAAGCATCTTACACTCTTGCTCCTCATGCTCTCATTATCTATCAACAAGCAAATGATATAATAGACAGGGCCGAAGCCATTGTCTCCCATAATCCGGACAATGCCCTTATCCTTCTGCAACAATCCAAGCATACAAACTGTTCGCACAACACCTCTGGTGGAAAGGCGACCGGACGGGAGCCGCAAACCTTCTGCGCGAAGGAATAGAAACCGCACGGGCAGCACAAGATAGTGCCTGCACCACCCAGCTGTTAAGATCCGTGTGTTTCATAAACCTAATTTTTGAATGATTTGATGAGACAAAATAAAAGGCAGTGTTTTCGCAACCGCAAGCGTCAATTGCCCGGATTACTATTTTTTCTTCCAGATATAAATATGTACTCCTGCCGTTGCATACAAGCGGCTGGCATCCATCTTGCCGGTATATGCTTCATCAAAGAAAGCCTGCAACTCGTCATCGTCAACTTTCATTTTTCCTAATTCACCCCCTATCAGCCCGGCATCCACGCTTAAACCGATTACTGAATTCAAACGGTATTCAAGCCCTACCGTGAAATTTCCGCCTAAAGTATTAGCTGTAGCAGTTATATCACCCGAGCCGCCTATTTTAGCCGTTTCCTTATAACGCAACCATCCCCAGCCAACTGCACCGTAGATGGTTAACTTCTCGCCCAGCACCCATCGGCCAGTGAACTGAGGGGCAATATATAACAACCGGCCGACATCTTCCAACGTCGCCGTCTGATAACCATCAGTAAGGGGAAACGATTGTTTAATACGAAATTGCTGTACCAGTACTCCCCAACCCCAACGATTGTAATAGCGGGACATCCCCAGCCTCCATTCAAGACCTGTAGTCATAGCTGAATCGGGCAGACCTTCAACATCTTCTGTAGACAAAATGTACCCCACACCTATACCTCCATAAAAATAACCAATAGGCTGCTTACTCCAATCTGTACCTTTTTTACGTATTTGCGGGCTTACTTCTTGTTTAGATTGTGACGGACTGTCTTGTTTCTCTTGGGCTTGCAGGGAGAATACTCCCCCGAGCACGATTGCTAATAGCATGATTTGTTTCTTCATATTATATGTGTTAGTTAAAAGTTCATTATCAAAAAGATTCCTTTTCCTCAGGAGGATACACTATTGTCCAATTTGCTTGCTCCATATCTGCCAATGAAACCCGATAATGATGAAGAATAGGGACATATTTACGAATGGTATCACAAGGTTTACCCTGATATTGTAGATAATTTTCTTCATCCATAAACATAAATGTCATATAGGGACTCAAATTGAAATCGGCTTCCCAACCTGTATCATCCACACTTTGATAAAGATACGAAGAATCTTTCCGAATCGTAAAGATTAGACCTTGGCAAATGTAGGATATGTCATGATATGCAAAATAATTATCGTTGTCTGCCTGAAAAACAACATCTCGCTCTGACTTGTTTATCAGCTTAATGTATTTCTCGCTTTCTTTCAGACATGCCGATAATAGACATGCCAATAGACATAATGCTAGTATTTGGGTAATTTTCATAATATAAATAATTAATGTGTGCAAATAGAGTACTTTATCGCGGGCTGTCATTGATCACATCAAGTTCTCACTCCTTTTCCTCAGGTGGATATACTATTGTCCAATTTGCTTGCTCCATATCTGCCAATGAAACCCGATAATGATGGAGAATAGGGACATATTTACGAATTGTATCACAAGGTTCATACATATATTGGGAATAGGTTTCACTATCCATAATCAAGAATTGTAAACAAGGTATAATATTGAAATCGGCTTTCCAACCTGTGTCGTCCACACTATGAACAAGAAATGAAGAGCCTTTTGGAATTTCTACTGCTCCAACTCGACATAAAAATAACGTATCAACACTTGTTATATTTCTTTTTCTATATTCCTGAAAAACAATATCCTGTTTTGAGTTATTTACAAGTGTTATGTATTCTTCACTCTGTTTCGGACATGCCGATAACATACATGACAATAAACACAAGGCTGCAATTTTAATTATTTTCATAAATCAAGTAATTAAATAGTGTTTTCTAAGTTTTTTAACGCTTACTACCATTATAAATTCCAACACCAACAGTACCAACAATAGGAATCCTCCATGATACATAATCGTACCACTTCGCTTTTAATTTTAAATTTCCTATATTCTCTCTATCTACAGAATTATGATAATCATAACATCCAGACTGGACCACATGGAGAAAATCCCGCATAACAGGAACAGAATAGCTATCCGTTTGAACGTTCGGATTCTTAAAAGTAAAAATGTTGTTTTCATGCGATATTAAGATTTTATTGACGCTTCAAATAACCGCAACTTTCATATAAAAACAAAATACTATGTGGTAACAATGGTAACAGGCAAATCCTGACAAGTAACAACTCCAGTGTAAATCACAGATTATCAATCAAAAATACTTTATCAAACAATTCTTCCCCCATTTTATTCTTAATCCTGTTCTTGCGGGTTTTTATTGCGTCGGAAGTGACATTCATCACATCCATAATGATCTCCTTCGGACAATGAAGTATGATCAAAGCACAATACAACAAATCATCGGTAGTTAAGGAAGAACAAGAACTGCTTAAATCTTCCATCACATCCACAAATGTTCTCCTGATATCAGTTATAATCAATATTCTATGATTTTTTATAATGCTGATACATTCTTTGGGCTTCGCTTTCTGCAATTCATTTAATCTCCTATATCCTTCTGTAGACTTAAACAAGGAAATACAAATTTCAAACTTCGCTTCTTTCAATTCATGTAGTTTATTGTTTTTATCTTCTTCGTGAATATCTTTTTCATCCAATAACAGTGTTTCGGCACGATTATCCATCAGTTGCTTCTGCAAAGCGATATATTTGTTCTTAAGATGTCTATCTCTCCACATAAATAGAAAAACCAACGCTAAAACAAAGAATAAAAACAATATAATCAAGAGATTAGTCGTCTGTTCCTGCTTAACAGACAATTTGTACTTATAAAATTCTAACTGATGATTATCCATCAACTCATCAATTTCTGCACGGTCATTCATTGCCTGAATAGAATCATAACAAACAATAAAGGAATCTGCATATAAAACTGCATTTTCCCAATCAGAGAGTTCCTTATTTACACGATATATATTATAATAATTTGAAGTTTTAGTATATATATCAGGAGATGATTTACTTAAATACCAATAATAAAGAGCTGAATCCTTCTCATTCATATTATACAATATATCGCCTTTCACAGAATATGCAGAAGTTATATCTTCTATACTCGACAGACTGGTTATAGCTTTTGAAATACACGTATGAGCTTGTTCATATTCTCCCCGTTTATTATAAACTCCGGACAAATCCTTATATATAATGCCCAACAGCACCGGATAATCCAGCGAAAGCGCCATCGCCAACACCTGTTTATAATAATATGCCGCACTATCCAATTGAAGTTCAAGAAAAAAAGTTGATCCGATTCCCCGCAGATTATGAAATGCCCGCAGGGTATCATGAGCCTCCCAATTTATAGCATAAGCATTTCTATACATACCTCTCGCTGTTTCTTCCATGTTCCGCTCATTATAACAATCTCCCAAATGATTATATGTCATGGCCACAAATTCCGAATCACTTCCCTCCGGCATAATCCTCAACGACTTTAAATAGAAGTCTATTGCAATTGGCATATCCCCCTGCTCCCGATATACACACCCCCAATAAAAATAAGATTTCGCCAACCTCTCCTTATCCCTGCCATTCTCGTAATAATCAACAGCAGTCCGTATCAAAGAGTCATCCTCCAACGGCACATAATTCTTATATCTTGCCTGCGTCAACAGCAGTGCATACCATGCCCGGTTTGCTTTCCCCATTTCCTGCGGTGCAGAGATTTCTTCCAACAGTTGCAGTGCACTGTCAGGACACGGCTGCATCAACGAATCAGCCAACATCAGGACATAGCTGTCCGCATAAGAATTCTTTCCGCATGACCCCAACAATAAGGTAAACAATATAAAGGATAATAAAGCAGGTAATAGTTTTCTCATGATTATTTTAGTTTTCCCGTTCTGTTTCCACAAAGATAACAACAAATCCCGAGAAGTTCACTCAGAAAAGATGCAATTAAAGTACAGGTATCATAGATTTATCCTTTTGACAATTTGCATATTTTGTAAGCCGAGAGCGCGTTGTTTCCGCCCAAGTGCACACGAGAACAGAAATATGCGAATAAAAATAAGTAAACGGCGGATTCCTAACGTGATATCGAAATCATTACATTTATTCCAGAGCAAAATATTCCTTCAGAAACCTTTTCATAAGAGATAATCAAGACGCAAATAGGATCGTTATCGGCAAGTAGTAACCCTTTTACCCATAAGTAGTAACCATAGCACCTATAAGTAGTAACCCTTTTGCCCGGAAGTAGTAACCCTTTTCTGCATAAAACGCTTGTAAACACACAAGAATATGCAACAATAGCGCATATTCAGTCTCTGTTTATTCACAAGCTACTCTATAATATACTTTGTCACGATAAGGCACGTTACGAAACTGCAACAATTATAAGCATACGGAATGAATACCGGACTATTTGCTATCATTCTGATTTCTATAATACTCCCTTATTACCTGCAAATAATCACATAAGTGAACTAATTGTGAGCATCTACATATCATAGACGAAACGTAGCAAATGAAATCACATCTTTACGAGAAATAACTCTGAATAAGATGAAATGCGACTTTATTGTCGTAGAAAAAGGTAAGCTTACTTCCGGAATAAAACAAAGGCTGCCACTTCCGCACCGAAATCTACGTGCAAAAGGGCAGCCTTCTATGTAAATAGCCTGTAAAGCTACGCTGATTATAAAACGAAAAAGTAAGATTATAAACCGAAAGCGGCTTTCACCTTATCCACATAATCCAGTTTCTCCCAGGTGAAGAGTTCTACCTCTACATCCTTGTCACCTTCATAGCGGGATTTGAAGTGCTTGGTAACCGTCTGCGGTTCACGTCCCAGATGGCCGTAAGCGGCAGTTTCCTGATAGATCGGGTTACGAAGTTTCAAGCGGTCCTCGATAGCCTTCGGACGAAGGTCGAAGAGTTCGTCAATCTTCTTCGCAATCTCACCGTCGCTCATGTTTACGTGGCCACGTCCGTAAGTGTTGACGTAAATATTGATGGGGCGTGCAACACCGATAGCATAAGACACCTGCACCAACATTTCATCGGCCACACCGGCAGCTACCAGGTTCTTGGCTATGTGACGGGCGGCATAAGCAGCACTACGGTCTACCTTAGAAGGGTCTTTGCCGGAGAAAGCGCCACCACCATGAGCACCCTTGCCTCCGTAAGTATCTACGATAATCTTACGTCCCGTCAAGCCCGTATCTCCATGAGGACCGCCGATAACGAACTTTCCGGTAGGATTGACGTGGTACGTGATGCGGTCGTTGAACAATGCAAGTACTTTCTCTGCATGGATGGAAGCTATCACACGCGGCATCAAGATGTTGATTACATCCCGGCGGATGGTGGCAAGCATCTCTTCATCCGCTTTCAACTGGGCGGCTTCGCTGTCGTCAGCCGGCTGGATGAAGTCATCATGCTGGGTAGAAACTACAATCGTATCGATGCGCACAGGCGTGCCGTTATCATCGTATTCAATGGTTACCTGGCTCTTGGAGTCGGGACGGAGATAAGTCATTTCCTTACCTTCGCGACGGATGTCGGCCAGCACTTGCAGGATGCGGTGTGACAGGTCGAGAGAAAGAGGCATGTAGTTTTCGGTCTCGTTAGTAGCATAGCCGAACATCATTCCCTGGTCGCCCGCACCCTGTTCCATAGGGTCTTGGCGTTCTACACCACGGTTAATGTCGGGGCTTTGCTCATGGATAGCGGACAATACGCCGCACGAGTTACTTTCGAACATGTACTCGCCTTTCGTATAGCCGATTTTCTGAATTACTTCGCGCGCAATGAGTTGCAGGTCAACGTACGCTTTGGTTTTCACTTCTCCAGCCAGCACTACCTGCCCGGTAGT
>ENA-OPRR01002801-OPRR01002801.1-human-gut-metagenome-genome-assembly--contig:-NODE-2801-length-10793-cov-2.828087_pt1 | contig 10793 bp, 17 predicted proteins | sample MGYA00241796_ERZ501883 | MGnify/ENA primary metagenome ERZ501883 (study PRJEB25962, sample SAMEA2042406) | human gut metagenome | biome: human gut; feature: human-associated habitat; material: faeces...
AACAGTAGAGGATATATGTAATTGCAAATAAAGGAGGGCAATTATGGAGAAAAGAAAACCCAATGACCTTTCGCCTGAGCAGTGCTTGGCGGTAGATACGGAATCGCTCTGCAAGCTGCTCGACTGCGGGCGGCACACTGCCGTTCAGATCGGCGACCTTGCCCATGCTCGCATCACCATGAATTCTCGTGTCCTCTGGAGCGTTCAGCGCGTAAAGGAATATCTTTACGAGATCTCATGCTGACAGAATCCTGCCCACCAGGGGCGCAACAGCACACCAACCATCGGGAGGTATCAATTTATGCCCAAAATTAGAAAAGACAACAAGGGCCGCAATCTCCGGCCAGGCGAAACCCAGCGTTCAGACGGCAGCTATATGTTTGTCTATATGCTGGGGAAAAAGAAAAAGTACATTTACGATACTGACTTAGCCGCTCTTCGCGCAAAAGAAAAGCAACTCACGAAAGATGCCGATGACGGCGTTCGTACCCAAGAGGCCATGAAAATCACCCTAAATGACATGTTCAAAGTTCTCATGGATACGAAACTCCAGTTGAAGGCTTCCACGCGGGCAAATTACGAATACCTTTGGAGCAGTTATATTAAGGACGAGCCGTTTGCTAACACTCCTCTGCCCAATATTCGTAAAAGCGATATCCTGACATTTTACACTAAGCTTTTGAAAAAGGGCTTTGCAATCAACTCGCTGGAAAGCATCAATAATCTGGTTCATCCCGCACTTGAATTGGCAGTCGATGATGACTATATCCGAAAGAACCCCAGCAAGGGTGTTTACCGTTCTCTAAAATCCGATGGAAGCGGAAAGCCTGCAAAAACAAGGATTGCGTTGACCAAGGAGCAGCAGAAGAACTTCCTGCGCTTCATTTCCAAATCGCCAATGTATAGTCACTGGCTGCCCGTCATGGTCGTGCTGCTTGGTACGGGACTGCGTGTGGGAGAGTGTACTGGGTTAACCAAAAACGATGTGGATCTGGAGAACAACACTATCTCCGTGAATCACAACTTGATTTATCGGGTCATTGATGGGAAAGCAGGCTTTCACATTACCACTCCCAAAACGGCAAGCGGTACTCGCACTATTCCCATCCTGTATCCGGAGGTTGCCGAACAGCTCCGTGCGCTGATTGAAGTGATGGACGCCTTGTACCCGGAGGATCTCGTGATGAACGGCTATCATGGTTTCCTCTTCCGAAACCGCTCTGGTTACTTTCTCAGTGCCCACAACATCAACCGGGCCATTGAGCGCATCTCCATCGCCTACAACGCCGAAGAAATGGACCAAGCAGAATTGGAAGACCGTGAGCCGGATCTATTGCCTCATTTCAGCGTACATAATTTACGGCACACCTTCTGCACCAGACTTTGCGAGAGCACAAATGACATTAAGTTCATCCAGCAAGTAATGGGACATGCTGATTTCTCCACCACCATGGACATCTACACCCATATCACGCAGGAAAACATGAAGGAAAAAGCAGAAGTGATCAAAGGCAATTTGGTGCTGATGTGAAAATTACAAAAAAGGGCAAATCCGCATCTCGAACGCGGATTTGCCCTTCATTTTGGCCCGTCTGGTGTCGTCTGGTTTCAAGCAAAAGTTGTAAAAAAGTTGTAGTCGCAAGCCCCTTTTGCTTCATCTTGTGTTGTCCATTTCCGTCAGACACTACATATTGTGCTTTACTTGTCCAATGGCTTCATCGTTGGGAACAATTCACGGTATGCTCTATCTTGTCTTATCATGCTTTATTACCTCACATTTCACATGAAATCCAAAACTTTTTTACCCATTTTGCTTTTATCTTGTTTTATCTTATGATAGTCAAATGTGGTAAAATTTGTGGTAACACCTTAAAACCTCAGATAGGCTTCGTGGTTTGTGCATACCTTATATATTATACACACCAATACCACCCATGTCAAATAGAGACTATTGGCGAAAAAAAGAGGGGCACATTCCTGTACCCCTCTTCATTCACACAAGGAACCCACCGTTTTCCTCATGGTCTTGGTATACCCGCTTGATGTTGGCAATAGCCATGACCGCTCGGTTGTTCTTATATCCGGGGTGCGTTTCACAGAATCTCTCATACTCGTCGATGTCAAGGAGCATATCATTAAAACACTCATGTGTAAAGTCCTCGCCCCTCATAAGTTCAATATTGAACCGCAGAATACGCTGGCGGTGCATACTCGCATCTCGCTCATCATCATCCTGAATATGTTTTTCGAGCTTATCCTGTGTCTCACGTTGTTCCTTTTTGATATCGGCGATCTCATTCAACACCTCACCGTTGATTGCCCTGCCAATCTTCTTTGCCAACCACGACCAAGGATTTACCTTGATCGGGGCGACCTGAACAAAGGTCATAAGCAAAAGGAGCGTTCCGCCGCTCCATCCCAAGATCTCTCCCATGTTCATGTCATGTCCCTCCAAAGTGCTTATCGCGCCGTATTGGAGGTGCCGTTGACAATCTTGCTCATATCACACAGACTGTCAATCAGATCGGAAATCTTGTCCATATCGAGATCATACTTTACAGTATCGGCAGAAGCCTTGACCATAGCCATAACCCATTCCTTCCGATCTGCACCCTTCTCGAACATCGTCTCGGCGCGTTCCATGTAACTGGTAACGAGCTTAACAACTTCCGGCCAGTTTTTCTCCTGGATCGTTTTCCGCACATACTTCACCAACTGGATTACCAGCGGGATAGTCGCGGCAAGACCAGAAAGCACTGATACAATCAGCCGTACCCATTCAGAATCCATAGCACTCTATCCTCCTTTTTCATATTGCAGGGCTTTCTTCGCTGCCCTCTATGCCGTTCTCACAAAAATTGTGTGCTTTAGCAGTTGCGAATTTAATTCCTTCTCCATCAGCACCAGAGTTTTCTACCTCGCTCTTGTGTACAATTTTACTGAGCACAACGCTGCAGGCAGTTCCTATCGGAGCAAAAGCTGCCGTGTAGCAAGCCAGTGCCCCAGTATACCCATATACGATACTCAGTCGAGCAAGGTAAAAGCCGCCGGCCAATCCAGCGGCAAGGAAAATCATGATACATACAGCAAGCCAGTTGGTAAATCCAAGGCGTGGCCTCTTCGATTTCGGCTTACTTTTCTTCTTACCACGCTCGATCGAGATGGTCATTTTACGCCTTGCCCATCATCTGAGTCCAACGATAAAGAACGGTAACGAACTGCTCGCGGGTCAAAATGTCGCCCCACATACAATTCGGCTCGCCATTGACGGTTGTACCATTGCCGGCGATCAGGCCATTCTTCGTTGCCCACTCACGTGCTTCCGCGCTGTATGCGCTTGCGTCATTGTCCTGGAGTTCCTTACGCATTTCGCCCCAGAGTTCTTTGAAACGTGTTACATCCATGTCATCATCCTCCGTTTCGCCATTGAGAATTTCCTGAACTTCCTTCCGCAGAGCATCCATACTCTTGCCATGCTTCGGCCACCACTGCCCCACGTCGCCATGGTTGGAGCCGTAGCCGGCACGATATGACTCTGCATGATCGCTGATCCCAGAAATCGGATATCCGAATTTCTTGACCATATAGACATTCCATGCCACGACCATTTTCCACATCCGGTCGAAATAGCCCTGGTTTTTTGCCACGTCGTATCCGACCATCGTGCCGCCAGCATAGGTATGGCCTGCGGGTTCGCAAATCTCCCACTGCACCTTCGTGTTATTCCACGAACCCTTACTGCCGGAGCCGCATCCCCACGGGCGACTATTCCATTGCAAGGTGAGAATAATTCGTCCTTCGCCCTTATGGAAGTCTCCAATGAGAGCATTAACACCCCAGCCCGCGCTGGACTTGTTCATCGTGTTGAAAAACACATCGACAGAAGGTTGGGCGCAACCAACAGAATGGTTCACACAGCCGGCAGGCTTGATCGTTCTCCCGCTGGTATAAGCTCCGTTATTCGTCGCAGGGCGGATCTCCAGATGGCTTTCAACGTACTGGATACATTCTTGAACCGTCATCATTTCAAACCACCTCCACGTATTCTCTGCCCCAGTAAGGCTCACCGCCGTCCTCTGATGTCTTCAGCACAGCGTACCAAGCCTTACCGCCGTCTTTGCGGAAACGCGGATCGAGTGTCTTAGAGCAGAATCCAAAGCTACCCTCGTCCTCTGTTCCGTCACCCCGACACATTTCATGATTACATTCCGTGTTTTTTCTGGGATCGCACTCATAGAACAGGACTTTCTCTCCTGTTGCGCCATCCACCAGGTACCCACCACGGGATACAATGTTGTTGATATCGACCATTGAAGTTCACCTCTTTATTTCCGAACGGTCAGAAATTTTCGTTACTAACCGTAGATACTTTTCATGCCGGCGATCCCATGATTTGAGCAAGACGGTAGAGCACCGTCACGAACTGTTCACGGGTAACAAGGTCTTGCCACATATAGTTGGGTTCACCATTGATGACAGTCCCGTTGCCGGTAATTAAACCCATATCCAACGCCCACTGCCGCGCCTCAGCGCTCCACTGGCCGCAGTCGTTGTCCTGCAGTTCAGCTCTCATTTCCTGAAAGAGTTTTCTGAACTGTTCCAAATCAGAGTCGGACGCAGGAGCAGTCTGCGAGGCAAACTGGTCATAGTACCGCTGCCCATACTCAGCACGCTTCTTCTGAACATCCTTACTCTGGTTTGCCGGCTTCTCAAAGTTCAGCAGCACGGCATTGGAAGCCTCCAATACAGAGGTTGCCGCCCGTAGCACCGACAGCACACCGGGGTAACTCTCGGATAGCTCTTTCCAAAGGAAATCCAGCTGCATAATGAGATCGCCGATAGACTTTCCAGACGCCTTAGCAAAATCCAGCAGGGCTTGCTTCCGAGTCCAAAACGTCCACTGAGCAAGGCCAAAGCCAGCCTTGTCCTGCACGAAATTTGTGTAGGTACCGTTATCCACAGCAGCTACATAAGCATTGTCATTCATGCCAAGGACGTTTTCATAACTGTTCTGCAAATTCCGAGGATTAAGGCCGCTTTCGGCAAACAAGTTGCCCATCAGCCCAGCGATCCCATACTCATTCAATCCCTTCTTTTGAAGGTAGTCATGAATTGTCAGTTCGTTCATCTCGCACCTCCTTACAGATCAGAAAGCGCGGCTTGCTTCTGCCCGACGATTTCACCGTTCATGCAATACTTGCCGATTTCGTCCTCATCGTCGATATCCTTGTAGATATCCACCATTTCCAAGCTCTCCCATCCAATGATGGTCTTGATCACAGAATCGGGCAAGTTTGCCTTGGCAAGTGAAGTCGTAAAGAAGTGCCGGAGGCTATGCCAATACACAGGGATACCCAGAATATTGGAGAAGGTCTCCGCCCAGCTGTTCAGCGTAGAAATAGGCACCGTCTTCGTAGGATCGTCCCTGTCAGGGAACAGCCACTCACTTTCGATACCCAGCTCTGCCCGCTTCGCCATCCACGCATCGAAGTAGGGCTTGAAAGGCTTTGCCAGCACATAGCAGGTAAGCATTTTTCCATTGACGCCCTTACCCTTCGTTCTGACTTTCTCAGGCGTTTTGTAAAACGTGCCATAGATGATGTTCTCGTCGTCGAAGTACGACACTTTGAACCGCGTCAGCTCAGACTTGCGCCGCCCAGAATACCGCGCCAAAGCGAAGCAGCAGGCTTTCTCGTACTGCCCGCGCTCCATCAGATAGTCCAAGAGTTGATCGGCCTGTTCGTCGGTCAGCACCGTCTTCTCTCTGGTCGGTTCATTTACCGGGTTCTCGATCTTGCGGACGATCGACCGGAAGTTGGGAAGCTCGTCATCCAAGATTGCTTCGATGTAGTTGCTCAAAGATGACAACGTACTCTTCAGTCGGCGCACACGGGCGGGAGAGTTCTCGTTGTTCCGCAACAGCCAGTTTTGGTACGAGATGATGTCACGCTTGCTAATCTCCGGGAAATACTTGTTGTCCGCATTTTGGAGTACCCATACGAAGAAAATATACAAATCGCTCGTATATGCCTTGACGGTGGAATCCGCCTTGCCGATACTCCGCAGGTATTCCAGAAAATCGTTCATCAGCCGAATGTTCTTCGGGTTGATCTGGGCGATCAATTCCGGGCTGGTGATCTTGTTTTGTTTCGTCTTCCGTCCCATAACTCTCACCTCCTTTTTCGTATAAAGAAAGAGCCGTACCTTTTAGGTACGGCTCTTAAAAAATGGTTAGCAAATAGCTGTTTTATTCTGTTATGTGTAGTGGGGCTTCTCTCCACCCTCTACCGCATACCTCATCCAGTCCAGCATGACAATGCCCACAACGGATAGAACGAGCCACAGCAAAGTAAACTGCGGGCAGATTTGTCCCAGGACATTCCCGGCCAAGTGCGAGTAATCCCACACTCCCAAACCAAGCCACACATTCAAAACAAGTCCGGTAACGAACTCTAACGCTGTAATCGCGGCAGCACAGATACACGCCTGCCCTACCAGCGGCATTTCCCAGGGAAGCTCTGCTCCAAAGCGTTCCAGGGGGACGGCCAGAATAATCGCCAACGCAAACATCGTCCAGCTGATCGTTTCTGGCCTACCCTGAGAAGTCTTCCAGATGACCTCGCCGAAGAAATACACACCGCCAGTCCAAAACCAGAGCAGAACAGAAAGCACCCACTTTCCAATTCGTTTCCGCTCCATGCTTATCTTACTCCCATTCTCCGGCAATTTCTTTCAGCCGGTTTTGTTCCCGCAGTGCCTCTTCCTCTTTGACCTCAGCGCCAAACTGTGCCAACATAAAGGCTTGTGCCTTAATGATCTCAGCCTGACGAATGCAGATGTCAGTTAGTTCCGCAATCAGCTCAACGCTGCTCATGCGGCACCGCCCAGCTTTTGCATGATAGCTTCCATCTGAGCCTGGGCTACTGCCATCTTCTCAGACAAAGCCGCAGCATAGGGTTCGGGCAGATCCATACCATACTGCACAGCAGCGATCTCCTCAGCGTCAGTCATGGCATTGACATAGCTCTTGAGAGCATTGTGATATGCCGTCTGACCAGTAATCAGCGTCTGAGCCGCAACGTAAATCTGAGCGATCTCGGTAGCAGAATACACCGTGCAGGTTCCATCATCGGCCTGATAGGGATACTCAGTACCCCCCAGCTCAACCACGCGGAACAGGTTGTTGATATTGCTCTGATCCTCCAGTTTCAGATTGAAGTGGTCAAGACGATCCCCGATAGGTACGTCTACGCCGGCTACGATGACCGCGTTGCAAGCCTTGGAAATTTCCAAGAGTTTCGCTGCACGCACAGTTTCCAAGGCATTGTCACTGCCAAGGATCTCCACTGCATCTTCGGTCGTAATCCAACCATTCGCAACGGCCTTCAAAAGGCCGTTCGCTGAAATGGAGGGTTCGATTCCACGCAGGCCATTTTCATACATTTCTCTCAGTTTGTCCTTCATCTCTCAACCCTCCAAAATTGTCCGAATCAGACCCTCGATAGTAGTCTGATGGCTTTTGAGTTCTTGCCCGCCATCAATCTTTGAGACAACGACAGTATCAGCACCCTCAATGTCGTTATGCCCAACTAAATTATAGGCTGCACTCTTGAATGCTACACCGACAGCATCATCAATAGTGGCATTTGTGAGACAGCCACCATTACCGATCTTGACGTATCTTACTGAATCGGTAATACCAAGTTCAGTGCCATCAATTTTGATAATTCGATACATTTACGCTACCTCCTTTGCGCCAATCAAATTTGCGATATACCTCAAATCCTCGATTTTTGCATTATAAAAATCGAAATTCCAAAGCCAATGATCCTCAAACCATGCAATCTTAAATGGGCGACACTTCGGATCATTCCAAATCTTATCCCAGCGTTTCTGATAATCCTTATCACGCTTTCCAAGGATATCTTGAATTGCCTGCACCATCTTTCCACGCATAAGACCATTCCCATCATCATTACAAGAAAAATAATCAAAAGCGTTTTGACTTGTGACAAAGCAAATGCGCTTTCCTTGATAAACGAGACACTCATCAACGACTTCGACAGATGTCCCATATGGGATATTGACAGCACCGTCAATCCCATCCAGCTTCGTACGTTTTCTTGTAATATAGTGTTGATTTACCACGAGTTTTACCCCCAAAATAAAAGTACAGCACCTAAAAGCGTTGTTTTAAGTGCTGTCAAAGTTTATATAAACTTGTAGACTTTAGTAGCTATGCTACCGTAGCTATTTTATTTGGCTCATGCTGCCTATACTTCTCAAATATAGCATAGTAAAGACGACGAAGACGAAGCAGTCGCCCATGATCGTCAAATCCACGATAATATGCTGTTTGAGAGTTCATAAACTGATCCACCTCTTCCAGAGTTCTCTTGCCATCTAAAAATTCACGATGAAACAGCTTCAGCTTTCTTCTTGCCCGTTTTACACCATCTCTGCATCCATTTACTTTAATCTTACCAGTCTTAGTAAGAGTAAATCTTGCCTTACAAAAACGGAATGGTTTGGTAAGAGGAATGACCTTACACTTCTTCTTGTTTACAGGAATACCAATCGCCTCAAACCGCCGAATAATATTACGAGCCATTGCTTTTGCTTCTTCAATGTTATTATGAATAATATAATAATCATCCATATAATGACCAGCGCAATGGATACCAAGCTGACATTTAATATAGTTATCAACATCGCTTGGCAAAGACACCATCTCCTGTTGGCTCGGCTCAACACCCAATGGCATACCACGCCCTTTTGATGTAGACGGCGCACTCGTCACAATATGGTCTGCCAATACACGGAGATGGTAATTGTAAATAAACCGTTTATGTCTCTCGTAAATAAGGCTTCTGTTTGCATTGGGAAAGAAACCTTTCAAATCAAGTAGTACAACGCAGCCCTCTCTTCCGTACCTCCGATAATGCCATCTGAGATGCTCTTTCAAACGACGAAAATGCCAATGTAAGCCTTTATCCTTTTGACTGGCCCCATTATCATAAATCATGCTCGGAGTGTATAAAGGAATTAAAACCTTAGTAGTCTCGATTTTGTGTATCTGCCTGTCTTCAATATGTGGTGCATCAATCGGTCTGATTTTTCCACGCTCATACAAAGTAAAATGAGCGCATTTCTTCGGCTTCCATGTACCATCTAATACTTGCCGTCTTCTCTTAGCTGTACCAGAAAATAAATGAAGCTCGAAATTTTGTGTGCTTTGTTTCCAGCGAACACCGTTGCAGCACTTCTTACCAGTGAAAAACATATCACGGTAATTGAATACACTTTCCAGTGTACCAACTGCGTTACTTCGTTTTATTCTGTTCGCTTTGCGTCGCGCTTGGCGACGCTGATACCGTGCCTCACGGCGTTCTTCGCTTGTCATAATTTAAGTATTCGCCCTCCGCATAGTTGTCTTGTAGGTGCGCGTCTAAACTACTTTGACCCGACACATGAAACAAGGTAAGCGCAATTCCTCGCCATGCAAGCAGCGTCCGTGTAAGGTCGTCGATGGGCAGTTTTAGGGATTTTCACCCAGGGAAGTATCTCTCCTTTTGCGAGGGTCGTCGTTCGCCTATCGGCTACTACATTTGACCCCGCATCGCAAAATCCGGGCGCGAGAGCCAACGAATAGTAGGCATTGTTATTGTTAGCGTTGCCGTTGGTGTTCACATTACAGAAATTGTTACTGTTGTTGTAATTGGCGGAGCGCAGCCACCAGTAAACCTACAGGGATTGGAACAGTGCCAACGAACTGTTTACAGAAATACACCCAATATTATTTATGCTTTTTGTTTTTGGACTAACGATTTGATATTGCCCTTAATCAACTCGTCTTCTTTGTCAATTAGCTCTCCAAGACTTGCTGCCATCTTATCCAGCTTTTCTACAGCATCTCTGGAGCCAATAGGGTTCCCTTTGCTATTTGTAAAGCATCCTTCCGGATTTTGCATCATTACAAGGTAGCAATGCGTAAGCCTAACATCCAGCGCTTTCAAAGAAGCTCTTGCTTCAAGCATATGAGCTTTTCGCAAATCTACTCTCTGTTCGTCCGAAGGATAAATGCTGTTTGCTTTCTCAGCGTGATCCACGACCTCTCCAGCTAACTTGGCTACAGGTTCCGCCAAAAGTCTGGAATATCGCGCAGACATTCTCGTGAGAAAGTTTAGCGTCTCTACATAGATCTGGTTTGCCGTATTGACAAACTCAGCCTTGCTTGTAGTTCGCTTTGATTTAAGTACAGACATCCGCACACCTCTCTGGTGGAAAAATTGTTGCCCTACTCTTCTGACTCAGCTCGATTGACATCAATCACTCCTTCCGCTTTCTCTACATCTTCCAAATGCTTCAAAAGAACAAACTCGATATAGTTTGTCATGGAGCGGTGCTGGTTTGTCGCCAGCGCCCCGATCTTGTCAAACACTTCATCAGATAGACGCAGCGTAAACACACGCTTATTCGTTGCCATACATAACCTCCCATCTACCTGCATACAAATATTTTAAGGCTATTCATGCCTTTTGTATGCAGTCATTAGACTGTTAAGTGATAGCAGAAGATAGGGCATTTTTCAAAATTTGCGTCGGCTGCGCTTACGCGCAGCATGATTGTTTTTGTTTTTGGCTGTTGTCGTTGCTTTTCCGTTCTATCCGAAGAACCCGCCCATTTTCATGGGCGGGATTTGGATCGGGATAACTCTGCGGAGGATTAGACGACAAAGCCGGGCGCGAGAGCCAACGAATAGTAGGCATTGTTATTGTTAGCGTTGCCGTTGG
>ENA-OPRR01002807-OPRR01002807.1-human-gut-metagenome-genome-assembly--contig:-NODE-2807-length-10774-cov-3.540629_pt1 | contig 10774 bp, 10 predicted proteins | sample MGYA00241796_ERZ501883 | MGnify/ENA primary metagenome ERZ501883 (study PRJEB25962, sample SAMEA2042406) | human gut metagenome | biome: human gut; feature: human-associated habitat; material: faeces...
CTCCTCTTACAGCATAAAATAGGCAAAAAAGCCAAATTACTCCTAGTAAAATTTTTTTCAATGGAAAGAATCTAAGCCATTCTATCTTTGTTAAAAAATTTAATTGTGAAGTTTGTAAATTTTCTTTAGCTTTACTGCTTTCATCAGCGATTTTTTCTGTTAGCTGTTTTCTAATATATTGAGGTAAATTAGCAAGTATAAATATCAGTGCAACAGCGATAATACCATACATCATTTCTCATCCATCCTTTTTAAATTAATTTTAACTTCTTTTGATTTTGCTATTTTAACAATTACATTTCCCTTTATATGAAGATATAAATTATCTTTACCTCTGAAACTTCAAATTCTTGTATTACTAACATCAAACAAATTCACATTTTTAGTTCTACAAGCTGGAATTTGTTACTCTTTTGTATCGTAAATAATTTTGCCCGTAAAGTAAATTGAAATGTCCATTTGAACTAAATCTTCTGTTTCTAAGATAGATAAATAACCAGAATACAATACTTGATTATACCCATATAATTCATTTACAATTTCAAAGCTATAGTTTTTGTATCTCTTTATAAAGTGTTCCAGTTCTAATTTCTCACCGTTGAATTTTCCATAGTTTCCCCATTTGCTCTGCAACATCACGCAGGTACAATCAAAATCCACACCTTCGATTGTGATGTTTCCCTCGACCTGTTCAAAAGGTTCTGTAAGTTTTTCATATCCGTCCTCAAATTCAAGTGCTATTGTTTGATCTTGAATTATAATCTTTTTGACTCGCATATCATGCAGACTATATGGAATGGGCGGATTGTGTTTATATTCTGTCCTCATGAGACCTCCCCGTCAAATTCTAATTTATCGTTCTCTATAATATAAATTATATCACGCTAGAAATGAACAGTTATTCTTTTTCAGTTATCTAATGAAAATTTATTAGATATAGAAAAAGACACTATATTTCAAGTGCCATTCTCTTATACACCAGTATTCTGCAAGCAGGTAAACACAGGTTATTCCTTAATATCCTTTTGTTTGGGAAACTCCATTTTCCCATTTAGAGACTGCCTGTCTTGATACACCAAGTGTTTCTGCCACAAATTCCTGAGTCATCTGACATTCCATGCGTTGCTTTTTAATCACACCTCCTAGTGTTTTTACATACTCCTCTTTTTCTTTACGTACAGGCTTTGACTTAATATATTTTCTTAAGGCGAAAATAAGCAAATAAACGACCTAGATGATGACACTCCAGATAATAAGTGCAGGTATAAGCGCCATTAATAACATTAATGAAATTTTCATTTTTATTTCCCTCCTCACTTCAAATATAGCTTAATATCGTTAGTTGCACTATCAACTATCAAGCAACTACGAATAATTTAACGTCATTCTATGTTCTTATTAATAAATCAATCTCCTTACAAGGTAAAATAAAAACCGACTGTATTAAAGTTGGTTTCAAATCAGCCTCAATATATAGGAGGCCACTCTGTTAATTTATCACTCTCTTCTTTAAGCTTTTTTTCTTCAGCTTCAAAATCTTCTATGGTCCAATCAGGATGATGGATTACAACATCCAAATAATATCTCACTTTATTTCTTCTCATGTTATTCCATACTCCTTTTAAAATTCATTTGATGACTTTGTATAATCTTTCCTCTATTCAAATTATATTATGTTGAACAATATTTGTCATCTATATTAGATATCAAATAAAAAAAAGAAGGCATCGCCTTCTTAACGCATACAAATATAAACAAGATATGCTACATAAATTGCAAGCATCACAATACCCTGCCATTTAACAAGTTCTTTCTTCTTCCAGGCAAAGCCCCATACTAGAGTACTTACAACAATTAAAATAAATGTATCAATCAAGTTTTCTGTAATAATGGCAACAGGACTAATGACCCCGGCAATACCTAATACAAATAAGATATTAAAGATATTAGATCCAATAACATTACCTAAAGCCATGTCGATTTCATTCTTTCTTGCAGCTACAATAGAAGTCACAAGTTCTGGAAGACTTGTTCCTAAAGCGACAATAGTCAAACCAATAAGGTTCTGACTGAGTCCTAGCATAGTTGCAATAGCTGTAGCACCTTCTACAACAAAGTCGCCACCAAATTTAATCGCAGCAGCACCACCTACAATATAAACAATACACTGCCATACTGGTAGTAGCTTGATTTCTTCATCATTTTCTTCGCTTAACGCTTTATTTCTTGCCTGTAATGCAGAATAGATCATCCACCCTAAATATGCGGCAAATAACACAATAAAAACTGCACTATCCACTCTACCTAGCATACTGTCTAAACCAAATACAAGTAATAAAGCAGCACAGATAATAGAGAATGGGAATTCCTTCTTTAATGTATCTGTAGAAACTGCAAGAGGTACAAATAGTGTACATACACCACATACTACCATTAAGTTAAATAAGTTAGATCCTACTACATTACTGACTGCAAGAGCATTGTTGTTGCTCATTGAAGCAGTTACGCTGACTGCACATTCAGGTAAACTTGTACCCATGGCGACAATTGTAAGTCCAATGATCATTGAAGGGACCTTTAATCTTTTTGCGACAGAAGAACTTCCATCTACAAAGAAATCTGCACCCTTAATCAATAATACAAAACCAACAATTAATATACCAATTTCCATGAAAGTATTTAACATTTTTTTATTCTCTTCCTTTATATATAAACTGATTAATAATCTACCATTTTATCATAGTGTTAGTCAATAGTATCCGACGATTGAAGTACATCAATTATTTCATCATAATTTCACATGTAAGGTGACGATAATGACTGATTACTTGTTTATTAAAAATCTGTTTTAGCATATGCTTCTTTTTCATCAATAACCTTATTAACTACTTCATCCATACCATCAGTACGATAATCACGATAACCATAAGAATCACCTAAAACATGATCATCTTCATCTAATAAGACATAATCCACTACCCAAGTATCAATAGACATGCTGACAGGAATCTTGTTTAATTCCTTACACTTTTTCATTCCATTTTCAAAATGATAGATTTCTTCTAGTTTGATTTTTCTCTCTTGTATACAGGCTAACATATGATGCTCACTAGAAGTTCCAATATCTACTGCAAGATAATACTAGCTCATTTCCATTTACCTCCTTTTGTTTATGTTTTCCATTGATGACTCATTTGATATAAAAGAAAGATGTAAAAAAGTCCACCGGAGTGGACTATATTCCATTTAATTCATCAAGCATTGCGCTTCTGTTTTTATATTGAACCTTCCATTTCTTAATGATTTCATCAACGATTTTATCACCACCAGTAATAGACTTCATGATTCTTAACTCTTCTACAATTTGGTAATAATGCTTTCTGCTTCCAGTAGATTCAGCCTGTTTTTCAACATTTTCTCGATATATCTGAAGCAGCCGTTCAGGATATTTCTCACTAAGCAAATCGGTATATTGATGCAGCAAATATTTATCGTCACTTCTTAAGAGAACGTCTAATAGCTGTTCATATAGTTGCTCTGTTTCTAATATTTCACATAAGAACCTTCCAGGAGTAAGCTGTTCAATTATAGAGTCTCTTTCCTTGATCCATTCTTTATCAGAAAAGAGACTTCTCAGCTCAACATAATCCTCTAAATTAGTATCATTGAAAAAGAGAATCAAATTCTTTAATTCTTCTCTGTAAGCTTTGATATTTCCCTGCTTCTTATAAATATCTTTCTTCAATTTTATATTAAACTTCATACGATCTTGATTTTCATATTCAAAATCAATACATTCGTCAATATAATCTAAAGCCTTGTCATATTCTTTATTATTAATACAAGTATAGACACAGTCCATTCTAATAGGAATATATTCCCAGTACTTTTTATAAACAGCACTTATCTCCTTCTTTGATGCTTTATTCTTCTTTAAGAGTTCAAGATACTTTTTCGCAAATCCTTCAATTGCATATCCTCTATTAAAAATATCATCATGACTCTCTATGTAGTCTAACTGTTTTTTCACAAGATCAAGCTTCAGCTTTAAGAATTCTTTACCACTTAAACAATCAAAAAATATTTCAATAATCTTTTGGCTATCATAATAATCTCTCATGCTGTTGAGGTATTGTCCTAATTCAACAAAAGCTTCTAATCTTTCTAAGTCATCCATACACATAATTATATTTGCCCATTGGCTTATAATGATAACAGAAAGTGCAACCGTTTCACCTCCATTATCCTCAATATCTAGCTTATAAAATACTTCATAAGCTTTTAATAAGAATCTAAATGCGAGAGAATATTGATCCCTTTTCTTTAAAACATCAAGCCACTTATCAACAGCATCTTCATAGTTATCACAAAAATCACGGCTAAATTCATAATCGATATAATGATAACCATTACTATAAGAATCACAAACCCCCTCCAAATCATCAATCATTGTAGTCAAAGAAAATTCATTTTGTGTATATTGTTTAAAGGTTTCTACTAAATTAGGATTATCATCAAGTACTTGAATAAGAAATGATCGTACATCCTCTTCTGAAGCATCTTCAACAAGCTGTAAACTATCTATTTCTGGATGAGTCACTCTTAGTTGCCACTCATATAAAACAGCTGCCATGTGCTTACAATTATGTCCATCTAATGCATAAGGACAATCACAGGACATGCCTATTATTTTATTTCCATTTAATTTAATTTCTACATGATAAAAATCTGTCCCATTAACAACTGCTTTAATCCTATTAGAATTAATACGTAAATCTTCTACGCGATCATCAAAATAATAGTCATACCCCCTATCCAATATTCGTTTTTGAAAATAAGTTTCCCATTCCATATAAGCACCTCCCATATATAGTTCTATTATATTAAAAAAGACAGCATTTCTGCTATCTAATTCATTTTCTTATTCATATAAAAATAGAAACATATATTGAGAAGGATACCTACAATTGTTGCGATAGGTGCTGCAAGACCGATATAAGTAAGACTTGCATTAGGCTGAATAGACATATAATAAGAAAGAGGTAGACGTACAAGAAGTGTTTGTACTAATCCTTGTACCATAACCCATACTGTTTTATCATGTCCATTAAAGTAACCGACCATACTAAAGAGTACTGCAGTAACTATTGTTTCAAATGCAAAACCTTTTAAATAAGCATAGCCCTGATGAATAACACCCTGTTCTGTTGTAAAAATTCCTGTTAACATATCTCCTTTAAACATAACTAAACAAAATACAATGACACCAATAAATAATCCTATACCCATACCTGTAAACATAGATTGTTTAGCTCTTTTTTCGTTATTTGCGCCTACATTCTGAGCCACAAATGAAGCCATGGACTGCATTAAAGCATTTGGTAAAAGCATCGCAAAGTTTACAATTTTACATGCTACACCATATCCTGATGATGCCTCTAATCCTAAACGATTAATAAAGGCACATAATGCAAGGAAGGAAATCTAAATCAAGCATTCCTGCAATGCGAGAGGTACACCGATTTTCATTGCACGAATGCAATGAGGGTTGATTTTAAAATCATGTTTATGTATTTCAAATGGGAGTTTTCTTTTCTTTAATAATCCTAAAGCGAATAATACACTACATGCCTGTGCAAGTACTGTAGCCATTGCCGCACCTGCTGCATCTAGATGGAAACCTGCTACTAAAACTAAATCTCCTACCACATTAATAAGACATGCTACTGCTACAAAAAGTAATGGAGACTTACTATCTCCTAATCCTCTAAAAATAGCCGATAATACATTATAAGCCACAATAAAGAAAATACCACCACCACATATTCTTACATACATAGATGTAAGATTGAGTGCTTGATCAGGTGCCTGCATGAGCGTTGAAATGGGCAATGCACATAATATCATGATGATGAATAAGAATACTGAAACTATTCCAAATAGAACTGTAGCACCACCAATTAAACCCCCAATGTTTTCTTGTTTCTTTTCACCTATATATCTTGCGATAAGTACTGTAATCCCCATTGCAAACTGAGTGATTACAAATGTGACAAGGTTTAATACCTGACTTCCTGTAGAAACAGCGGATAAGCCTGCTGTTGTTCCAAAACGTCCTACCACAAGTAAGTCAACCGCACCATAAGCTGCCTGTAATACTAATGCGCCTAGTACAGGAATCATAAATGCGACTAATTTCTTAAAAATACTTCCCTGAGTAAAATCTGAATTCATTTATGCTTTTCTCCTTTCACACATCACTTGATAGAACTTTTCTATTGTTTCAATCATACAATCTGCTTCTTCTATAGAAATATCACTTAACCTTTGAGATAAGTCTTCAAAATAATCCTTATTGAACTTTTCAAATAAAGCCTGTCCTTTTTCACTTACTTCAACATAAGTGACACGTCCATCTTCTTTAGAAGATATCTTATTTAAATAACCTTTTTCTACCATAGAACTTACAGTACGTGTGACTCCTGGTCTAGGTAAATTGAGTGCAGAACTTAAATCTGATACTTTAACCTTTTCATGTGTTTCTTTCAAATTAAGAACTGTTTCTAAATAACGAATATATGAAGGAAGAACACCTTCAGGAAGTTCTGGTAATAAGTCCAATATTCTTTTTGCGATATAACAGCTGTCCAACATTTCCTTAGCTTTTTGACTATTCATACGCCTTTCCTTTTAATTATCATAGGTAATTATCTAAATAATAAAATGAATGTCAAGCATAAGAAATAAAGTTTTACTTATATATAAGAAAAGAGGCAGCTAGGCTGCCTCCAGAATCCTCATTTTGAGGATTTTTTTAATTACTAAGCTCTTTTCTTCTTTAAGAAGATGAATAAGAAACCTGATACTAACATAGCACATACACTACCAAATACGAATGTATTGTCACCAGTCTTTGGATTCTTATTGTTGTTGTCTTTGTTATCTTTGTTGTCCTTGTTATCTTTATCGATCACAACGCCTTCAACTTTAACAAGTTTAACCATTGCATCTCTTAAGTCAGCTACAGCCTGATTGACTTCTTCCTGAGTTGCATCTTCATCTGCATATACTGCTTTTGCTGATGTTAATGCTGTTTCTACAGCCTTGAATGAATCAGCTGTATATAATTTCTTATCTAATGCTTCTGCTTCCTTAATAACTACTGCTAATTCATCTTTATTTACAGTGACTTCACCAGGAATAGCAAGTCCTGTCTGTGAAGTTGTCTTAGTTGATGTTAATGTGTTCTGATATAATAAGTAGAACGCAGATGCTGACCAGCTGAAGTTCTTAGTATGTAAACCATCACCAGTTTCAGGGTTATAGTTTTCATGGATTGGTCCATCACCTAACAATCCCTTAGCGTTATCAAATAACTTGTATGCCATTCTCTTAGCATCTTCATTATAACCATAGTTCTGTAATGCTTCAACGCCATATAATGCCTGGTCTAACCATACAGGTCCTCTCCAATATCTAGTTGGAGCATATTTCTGGTTGTCCTTTGATGCAGTTGGGAATGGTACTAATGTATCAAACTTATCTGGAGATGTCATGTTTGCTGCGACTGCTTTTGCCTGTTCTTTAGTAGCCGCTTTAGCCCAAAGTGGTAACCATCCTTCAGTACCTTTACCACGGTTAGTTAGAAGAGTCTTTGTAGAACCATCTTCATTAGTCTGTAAGTCATAGTAGTAACCAGTCTTTTCATCATACATCTTTGTATTGATGTAGTCTGCTACTTTCTTAGCTTCTTTAGAATACTTCTTAGCATCATCTTTCTTACCTAAAACATCTGCCATAGATTTTAAGAAACCTTTTTCAGCATATAAGTAAGAGTTTAAATCTACAGATTCCTGGTTGATAACATAACCAACTGGTTTCTTGTTATCATCTCTTACAGTATAGATAAGAACTCCAGGATCCTTAAATGTTTCAGTGCTTAAACCTTCTCTGTCGAAACGAGTTGCGTTATCCATACCACTTTCCCAAGCAGCTGCTTCGATACCAGCTTCTGGACATACAACACGTTCATTGTTTTCATCATAGATATAACCATATTCATAGCTTCCATCGCTAGATGGTACACCAACGATCTTACCAAATCCTTCTACTTCTTCACCGATATAATAGCTTTCACCAGTAAGAGGGTTAGTATAGTTCTGCCAGTCATAGCATGTTTCATGAACCATTCCTCCGTATTCAGCAATACCATTCTTATCGATATCACGGTTTTTATACCACCAGTTATGATATGCAACTAACTTAGGATACATTTCTTTTAAGAATTCTTTATCACCAGTTGCTTCATAAACACTCTGAACTGCCCATGCAGCAAGTGCTGGTTTAGAGTTACGTTCGTTCCAGTTTCCTCCATCACCACCGCGGTCTTCATTCTGGTTATAGAAAATACAGTCAATGATAGCACCTTCATCCTGTGGACGAACAGCATCTTCTTTAGTGATCTGGTAGTCGAATAATGCTCTAATGTTATTCTTAGCTAATTCTGGATTAAACTGTGTAGTTGCAACTACCTGTTTCCAAGAGTCCCAAGCCCACATACCAACGAACCACTTATAAGACATAGATGGTACGACTCCATCATGCTTAATTGCACCGGCTGGTGAGAACCAGTTAGTAGTTAATGTTTCCATAGATTTAACTGCAGCTCTTTGATAAGCAGTGCCTACAGCGTTCTTATTTTTGAAAATAGTATTAACATAACCCTGCCAACGAGTGTTGTTATCAGTTAAGTAGTGACCAGGTTTATTTAAGATATCTTTGACTTTTTCTCTTTCTGCAGTTCTTTCTTTATCAGTGAAAGTATAACTCTGTGTCTGATAAGTCTTATAGCTTTCATTTGCATCAATTTCTACAGAATTCTTCTTATTAATAGTATAAGAATGCTTATCTTCTGCAACATTGGTTTCTAGGTCATTTTCGCCTAATGTCACGTCAAATGAGTTCTGATCCGTTGTCATATAACGATATGTATAACGTTTAGTTTCAAAATTCACTTTCACGCCATTTTCGTCTTTTGCGAAAGTAGTACCTGTCTTATAGTCTGCTCTTGTTTCTTCTGGACTATATGTATACCAAGTAAATAAGTGACCATCCCAAGATAAATCAAGAGTTAATTTACTATTAGTGTTATTTTCGATTTCTGTTTCGATTAAAGCTGTTCTATTAGTGGCAAAGATCAATTTTAGCTTTAATGTTAAATCATCCATCTTGTAAGTCTGTTCAAGTCTTCCTGGATAATAAACGAAATCTGTTTTTGCCTTAGTTAGATCAACCTTTTCTTTTGTCTCACCATTTACTCTTTCTAAGTTGATTTTATTAATTGAGTCAGATAAGTTGAATGGGTATTCTTCTGCGATACAAACAGGACCAGCGAACCCTCCATACATCTTGTGAGCTGCTTCTGTTGTTTCAGGTAAATAGTAACCATGCCAAGCACCCTGATCTGAGAAGTTGTTATAATCATTTGTATCATAAGTTCCATAAATCTTTTCAGTTGGGACAGCTTTTACATTTAATACATTGCCAAATTCAGTTAAATCTTTAGAGCTTCCTACAGCGGAGATAGGTGACAATGTTCCGCCAACAATCACTGTTGCAACACTTAATGCTGCAATGTTCTTCAAGACTTTTTTTGCCTTCATATATGTGTATTCCCTTCTATTATTATTTTTTGTAAAGAGGTCAGTCTATTTTTATGACGCGCGCTTTTCAGAAAAAAAGGATATAACATATACAAATAAGGTGCGTTATTTGAATTCATTATGTCCCTTGTTGACTACGTCCGTCTTTTACAAGTCTAGTATAAACTTGAAAACGATTACCGTCAATAAATCGTTTTATATTTCAAACAAACTTTGAAATAGATTGTATACATTGGTATAAATCATCTATTATTTATCTTATTCGCATGTAGAATTTGTTTTTATCAGTATTATTTTGCTCTTTATAAAATTGTTGTGACTGTCGATGATTAAAAGTATGGTATATTTTGAATCATTTATACCGTATGTATTATCAGATATTTTTAAATATATATTAAGCATTTATCTAAATTTAATTGACTTTAATTGTTATTATTAGAACATTAGTAATATTTATGATGATGTTTGTGGTATTTTTACAAGAGTTATTTTGATATTCAAACATCATGATTGTTTCTATTATAATACAATATGCGAAAATCGCAAATAAAATCATTAATTTTGCATTAAAGACAAATGAAAACAACAAAAATTATAAATTGAAATATGTATTCAACCAATACCTTGAATATTGAAATTTCATTTCTATACATAAAAACACATACAAGTGTATGTGTTCAAGTGATTATGTTCTATTTTGAAAGTAAAGCATCATTTCTAGATAGGAGATAGACGCAATATTGGTTCATGCTGATGCCTTCTTTTCTAGCATGCAAAGCAAGTGTTCTATGTAAAGTCTTAGGAATTCTCAATTTGAATTGTCCAGAATAATCTTCTATGCTATCTGGTTCATTAATCTCAATACCTTCTTCTAATGCCGCTTCAATCCATGCTTTCTTTGCATCCTTTGCATTATTCATAGCATCTTCTATTGTATCTCCACAAGTGATACAACCTGGAAGATCAGGATAAGAAACTACATATCCACCTTCTTCTTGATCTTCTACTATTTCTAAACGATAAGGTAAGGCCATATAATCATTGAGTGTTTTCATTGTTTCCTCCATTTCCCCGCGCCTTCGTTGCGCGGACACAAATATATAACCAAACTC
>ENA-OPRR01002815-OPRR01002815.1-human-gut-metagenome-genome-assembly--contig:-NODE-2815-length-10736-cov-3.252317_pt1 | contig 10736 bp, 10 predicted proteins | sample MGYA00241796_ERZ501883 | MGnify/ENA primary metagenome ERZ501883 (study PRJEB25962, sample SAMEA2042406) | human gut metagenome | biome: human gut; feature: human-associated habitat; material: faeces...
CTGCAGTGATCCATGTGGAAATATTGCCTACACTGCCCTCGGCATTGGGCTTGTCCTTTGGAGCCCGGACGCGTGCTGGAATGATCGCAGTACCATAGTGTTCTGCCATCTCCTGATAGACGGCATTGATCCGCTGATCTTTCCAACCCTTGTTGTGATCCACAGCAGTACGGCAGTTATCCGGCACGAGAATCCTGGCAACACCGCCAAAATATTCATACATGTGGACATGCGCAGCAATCCACGAAGGCTGCTTTTCATCCATGAACGCTTCTACGTATGGATACTGGCTGTAAGTCATCACTCCTACGAAAATGTGGGCATCCAGGATTTCGCCGGTATCCGGATCGATGATATGTGCCGGATCTCCGGCCCAGTCAACCTCAACCTGTTCCGCAGGTTTGCGGTTGATATGCATGGTGGCGCGGCGCTTCTGTTCATCCTTCTGGATGTAATAGCAGAACTGTGAGTACATAAGCGGCTCATCCCCGGAAAGGCGGCATTCCTCAAGGTATTCTGTCCAGAGGAGTTTCTTATTTACTCCATTACGGAGAAGCTCCTTGCGGATATGCGCATAATCCGGCATCCGCCTGTTTGATTGAGACTCAGGGCTGTTCTTCTTCGGGAACAGCAGCTGCTCAATCACTGAATCGGTCTGGTTTGGATCAAGCGGCCACGAGATGCCTTTTTCTCTGGCAGCTTTTAAAACCTTATTGACCGTTTTCTTGGATACACCGCAGCTAAGCGCGATGTTCGTCTGACTGAGACTCAGACTGGCAAGTCTGATAATCTCGCGGTATTTGGTCATAACAGACGACCTCCTTATAATGTATTTACGCTAAGAGACGCATAAATACATTATAAGGGAAGAAACCACGGTTTCCATGGCTCTGGAATCACGGTTTCCTTTACATCGGAACGCCGGTTTCCAACTTCCGGAATTACGGTGTAAAACTGACCGGAATACTCACTTTTTATTCCTTTTTTAGCAGAATGCTCTTCCAAAGGCCCTCCTTGATGCTGTTCGCATCCCATCCCTCATGCATCGTAAAAACCTTCATTTCCTGCTTAGGAACCCTCTTATGGTATGAATCCTGCATCCGCAGCCATATATCATCCATCTTCTCAAAAAGAATCCCCACCTTCTTTTTTTCTTCCTTCTGCTCTGCTTCCATCTGCTTTACCGCATAGTCCTCCTCTTCGCTGATCCTCTCTCCCAGCTGCTGGATCAGGTTCCATACACCACCATGGCTGATTGTCTGCCCACAGGTATCACTTATCACATCTGCACTAACACGATAAGAGGCTTCCGTTACGGTCGGGGTAATCTTTTCAGCAAGGTTTGTGGAAATCTGCCCGCTCTTTTCCATCTGCATCACCTGATCCAAAAGATAAATATGCGCACGCCTTCCATCCTCCAAGCCTGTCTGACAGACCCTTCGGGAATAGGTTACTTCCCCATATATGGTTTTGATCGTGGTTTTCCGTTGAGTATTCTGGGCGGTTTTACACCGCAATTCCGGAGTATGGGGTTCTTCCGCACAACAATATACACATCCTCCCTAGATAGTATTCTATCCAACTTCTGCTTTTCCCTTCTCCTCTACAATTTTATGTCCTTGTAAAAATCAAAAATTTTACTCTGCTTTTGAATCTTCCCTTAAAATCCAGTCAATAAATTCTCTGACTGCTCCTTCTCCCCCCTTTTTTGTACTGATAAAATCTGCAGCCTCTCTCACCTCTTGAACAGCATCAAGCGGACATCCTATGAGCCCTCCTGTCTCTTTAACCGCTTTCATACATTCTAAATCATTTATATCATCTCCAATATACGCTGTATGCTTATATTCCGTATCATTCATAATTTCTTCTAGTTTTTTTAACTTATTTCCTACATTTTGATATAAATGGTGAATGCCAAGCTCCTCGCATCTTAACTTTAATATATCTGATTCTCTTCCCGTAATAATAATCGGAATAATTCCAGCAGGAATCAATAAATCATGTATACCGCATCCATCTTTAACATGAAAAGCTTTACATATTTCTCCCATAGCTCCCATATATATCTTTCCATCTGTTAAGGTTCCATCGACATCTATGATTAAATATTTCAATTCACTCATACTAATACCTCTGATAATCGCCAGCATAATAGCAGATATCTCGTTCCAAATATGTCTATTCCCTTATGCCGTTTTATTGTAAATACTCGGTGTAATCAAATTAACTTCACATTTTCCGCTCATTGTTTCTACAAATTTCTCAAACATTTCTGTAATTTCTTCGTTCAGCTGCCCAAACTCAGAAATATGGCGTTCATTTTGAAAGGTAATATCTGTATAGTTTTTGTCAGCATCAGTTCTAAAACCATCGAATCCTGCAATAGTTATTTTTCTTGGATTAAGCCGTTTTAAAAGATAAAGAAGCATAATTGTAGAATTCTCAAAATATTTATATCCTCTATTAATTAAAGAGTGGTAATTTACAATCACTGTATTCTCTTCTTTGCATTTTACATTAGAAGATATTATAACTTTATGCCCCTTATGCTGCTCAAGCGTTTTATTATACCGTTTTTGGTTTCCAAAAAAGCAGATAGAATCTTTATATTCCGAAACAAAATTGACACTGATAACGATTGGATGATGCTTTTTTAAATAATTCTCTATTTTTCTTCTACAGGTATTTAAAGTATTTCCTGGAGCCATTATAAAAACTTCTCTTCCCTCTATTATCTCCTGCAATTGCTTTACCGTATCTGTATCGTCCACTTTATCTGATATATACTCCATATACAATTTTTCAATCAAATCATAATCATATCTTTGCCGCAGGTCTGGGCTGAGCATTGACAAAAGACTGCTTATGTCTTTTGTTTCCAACCTGAACTTCTCTGTTAGATAGATGATATTATTAGGATGAGACTGATAAATCCCGGCCATCATTGCGGGTATAGAATAGCCCCACCGGTAATTTAAACTGTACGGAACAATGTAATCATCAATTAAATCCAGAATCTCATCAAACTCATAATCATAATTCTTTTTTCTAACCAGATAATCAACAAGCAACTCTGTGTTAAGATTCCCAGCAACTTTTCCCATTCCGCTTAGTGTACTGTCTATAATGACATTTCTGATTCCCCTACTCAGTTTTATTACTTCCTGTGCAAAGCTGAATGAAAGTTGATAATTATTATGTGAATGGAAATTAATACATATATCTGGATCCATATTATGATCGATCAGCCTGTAAATTCTTTCTACATCATCTGCATACATCGCTCCATACGTATCTACTATACCAAAGCTATATGGTTTTGCTCTATTAACCAGTTCAACTAGCTCCAAGAGTTCTTTATCGCTGTAATTCAGAGAATTAACCCCCTGAATAAACAGTTTATAGCCTAAATTTTTGATCCGTTCAATACATTTCAAAATATCATCACAGTGCTCTGTATAATCCTTTTTAGTGAATCCAAAACGAATTCCATCTATGGAAGTTCCATCGTATGGTGTCAGCGATTCAAAATCAAACATACCATAATCAATAAATGCTACAAACATTGTACCCTTCTGTCTTTTATCAATAAATGGACGAATTTGATCAACATTAGTAAAAAACGTACTATTTCCTTCATATTTTACTTTCCGCCAATCTCTCAGAAAACCAACTTCCACAATGTCTATTTTGGCTCTTGCCAATCTAACTGTAATATCCTTAATCTCAGTATCTGGAAAAGCACAATTTATAATGCGCCCTCCATCCCTTAAAGTGCAGTCTAAAACGTGTATATTTTTCATATACTCTTATCTCTCTTTCTTTTCAAGATATTTCGCTACAGTTTCTGCAAAATCAAAGTCCTCCGCTGTATCAATATCTACCGCCTCGAACTGGTCAATTTCACATATATATGGTTTTTGTCCTATTCTCTGTCCAAGCTTTGTGAACACTTCCTTTTTAAAGATAAAAAATGCTCCTGTTTCCATGTAAATAGGTTTCAAATCCTGTGTTCGGATAATATTCTTCATGTCATAGTTTAAAGGTTTCCCATCCATCCATAAATAGTCCTGGAGAGCTACAGCAGAAAAAGCGGAATCATATTCTCCAGAGACAACTTTAGCCAGTGCTTTTTTGATTGATTCAGACCTTGTGAATGGTTGAGTGACATGGGTAAGCACATAAATATCTGCATCCACATCCCTAACAAAATAGTCGATGATTTCCAACCCTTTTACCTGAAATCCATCCAGATATTTATCTCTTTTTAAAAACTTTAGCCCTTCTGGCATGTATTTTCTAATCGATTCATCGCTACAATAAACATATTTTTCATCGATCTCTTCTATTTTGTTTATTGAATTAAAGATGTATTCACACAAAGGGTGCCCATTAAGTGGGAGCAAATTTTTTCCCGGCAGTCTCTGATTATTTAATTTAATTGGAACAAACGATACAATTTTCATATTTTCTTAAACCTTCCTCTAATAATTTTTAATCCATAAAAAATAACTTTTCTGTACAATATAAGAATTACAAGAACACAAAACCATGTAGTAAAAGAACAGGGGAGCCAAATCTCCAATGCAGATTCTATGAAAAGAACTGACCATGCACAGTAAATAAGTCTGTAGTCCCCTGCTGATAAAATGGTTCCTACTGCTTTTTTTCTGACATAAAAAATTACAAGACTTGATATAGCTGTGGCAAGGGCTGCCCCCTGAACCCCTATTCCAATCACAAGACATAGATTTAGGATGATATTAGCCAACACTCCATATACCGCAGATTTAGCCATTTCCTTAGATTTTTTTTCCGCTGACAAAATCGGTCCCAAAAATCCTGACGCAGCATTCACTGCACTACTAACCAGTAAAAAAGGTACATACACCCATGCACTATAAAATTCATTGGCAAATAAAATTTTTGCTATTATTTTTGACATTGCAATCAATCCTGAACACATAACGCACATACATGCATTGGAGTACAGAAAAGCGCTTTTATAAAATATCTTTGCCTCCGCTGTCCCATACTCCCTGATTGCCGATACCTGCCACGCCTGGATAAAAATACTTTGAAATGTATTCAAAATACTAGGAATTTTGTATGCAATTGAAAGGAGTCCATTAGCTGCAGCTCCACATAGGAAGAAAACCACATACTTATCTGCTGTATTATTAATCCACCATCCTAATGTTGAGAATAACAGCGGAAAAGAATAGGCTATCAGTTCCATGTGCAACTGTCTGTTAAACGATGCTCCGATATATTCCCATATGCGAAGACGAAAAAAATAGTATATGGTAGGGATGGCCTGTCCGAGTATATTGGCAGCAAAAAAGCCCTTCAAACCGCTTTTTGTCACACACAGAAAAAAGAGATTGAACAAGAGCATGGATACTGTTCCTACAATACCGGCAATTCCCAGATCCTTGATCCGCTCCTGTCCTTTAGCAAACTGAAGCAATAACTGGTTCAACATATAAAAGATATAATACAGAAGTATTAATATCTCCATTCCCTCAATGTCTTTCCAAATCCCAAATAGCCGATTAACTACCAGCAGCAAACTTCCCCCCAAAATACCACCAGCAACATATATTGTAGCTATACTGATGATCTCATTTTTCTCATGCGACTTTTCCATAGAAAACCGCATAACTCCGTCTGCAATATTTAACGTCAGAAGGGGAAACAATAGCTGTATTGTTGATAACACCAAATCGTATATACCATATTCAGAAGTAGTCAGGGTACTTGTATATAGAGGGACGAGCAAAAAGACTAATATTTTTGATGAAAAATTACTGAGCGTTAATATGCCTGTGTTTTTCATTAAATATTTGTACTGATTATTCATTTGATCATTCCTTATTGCTTAATTTTCATATTACCCTCTCTTCAAGTTTTCTTTCTAAGTCCTCAAAAGAATCTGGAACATGGAGATTCGTCAAAATTCCCTTATCTATCAATTTTTTTAGAAAATATTCAAATTCAGTATTGAGGTTAGGAATCTGTTGAGAAGTACATCTGTATAACAACCACGACTCCCCTAACTTACCTAATAGCAGTTGGGAATTAATAATACTTCCGCTAGCCAGAGAAATAAATTTTTTACTTCCTACCGCTCCAGACAGCAGAACAGCTTCCCATGGTATCCCGTCATTTTGTAGTGTTTTGATCATTTCGGGAGTAAATCTGTCTTTTTTACTTCTGGGATGCATCTTAACAATCATATCCTCTTTTAAAATACCATTTATTCTTTTATACAAATCCAAATCTGCCGAAAAACCTGTATCTTCATAAAAACTTTCCTCAAACACAATCCACTCTTCTTTTATCCCTCGGTATTGAGCAGGTATTTCAAATAATTGGGAAACCATTTGTTTAAATTCCTCGCTTCTGTCTCTGTTCAGAGTAAAGAACGGAGTGGATGAGGAATATAGAACAAGGGATGGTTCGTAAAAATAAGAGCCCGAAAAACCGTCTGAAAATTTCCCTACGATACCATCTATTTCTTATATCACAGAGTTTTTTTGCACGCACCGAACAGAATGGAGTAATATATGTAGAATAACCCTCTTCAAATCTGAAAATCTTTACATCTTTTTTCTTTTTCATACAGAGATAGGAAATATTATATAAAAACAAATCGTCGTTATTATAATATATCTCATCATAATCTCCTAAAAGCATTTCTCCTAAACACTTTTTTACTCCCCTCTCCGGGAACAAAAACAGTAAAATTTTTCTCACTCTGCTTTTCCATTCTTTGGGAAATAGTACGCTGTTGATTGTAGCATAATACACCCTGTGGAAAAATTTTATCTCTGATAATCTTTTGCTGACTTTTTCTGAATTACGGAAATTATTCGTTAAAATAATATCATTTATATCACCCTCTCTGCTCAGCTGCCTGAAAAGCATAAATGCTACAATTAGCTGATATGGAGTATTACATACAAACAGCCTTTTCACCATCTTTTGCTCTTGTTAAGTATTCCTTTCTATAAATTTTATCTATTTGAGGATTTTCTTTTATACCATTAATCAAAGTGATGGGGCAGGTAAACAGTAATAATGTTGCTAATAAACTGGACGTATCCAGTAAAAACGGAGTAGCAATGGCATCACCAAAGCCTGACACCCCAATTACAATAAACAGTTCAAAAAATAACTTCTTATTATTAAAATTCAAATTACTTTTTTTTATACTCCTAATAACTGTCATTATAAAAAAGAAAAATAAGCTTAAAAGGAAAAAACCGCCTTCAAAAAACAAATCTACATACATGCTATGAAAGGAACCGTATTCTGATCCCAGACTGCTTAAATAGGCATCCTTTGCTCCAATTCCATGTCCAATAAAAACACTGAGAAAATTTGTTCCTTCCAGAGCATCTTTCCATAGTCCAAGTCTCCCATTCGTAATATCACTGTTATTTCTTACAAATAGAAGCGGATATTCTTTCACAAAGGTACTGATCTTCTCAATAATTGCGTTCCATGGCATAAAACATAAAATTACCCCCCCTATTAGAATCAAAAGTATCTTCCTTCGCTTTCCTCGTTTTCCATTCCAAATTTCATACAGAAACATAGCCAAAACTGCTAAAATTGATGTCCTGGCATTGGTCAGAAGAATATTCCCTGTAAATATTAACAATAATATACTATAAAATAATGTATTCTTCTTTCTCCGATAAATACAGATAGCGGACGAAATACAAAGCAACAGACAGAAATTCGATCGCGTCAGAAAAATAGCCTTAAATTTAAAGGTATTTACCATAATCAAGGACATATTAAAGCTGCCTATGACCTGCCAGTTTAAAATCATATTATAAACAATTGATAGAAGGCCTCCCAAAAGTATGCCGTTCAGAAATCTTTCAAAAAATCTTCTTGTTATGTATGAATGAAATGGTATATAATACATAGCCAATATCATTAATACCATACTCAAAAGTCTATGCAGATCCAGACATACATATCCTGACATCAGAGTCGTGAAAGTGTAGGAAAGTATCTGTACTGATATAATTAAAACTGCTGTCTGAAAAGATTTCTTCGTCAGTCGTCGACTTACCAAAATTGTTCCTCCTGCAAGAATCAATTCTACTAGAAGCAGAACACGGTAATATAGTTCAGATGGTATCAGACTGACTGCATTCGTAAAAACATTCATTCCGAAAAACAGCAGCACCCCTACTCCAATAACACTGTTGTACCTGATATATGTTTTGTGCGGTATATTCATTTATCTTCACCTATTTTCTGTTTTTATAAATTTTTAACAGGTACGAGGTAACACTCATTCCAAATACTGATACAGCTAAATTAATGATTTTCGTTTTCCTCGACAGGCCATATCTTAAAATCCAACGATTTCTCCTTAAAGATTCTTTTACCATTCTCCTTTCCTTTTTATCTAATAAAGCATAATGATATAGAATTATCACAAATTCATATGCCATAAAAGAATTAATACTATTTTGAAAGCTGTTTTCTAGCAGAGAATGGCTGCTGAACTTTTCTACTATGTACAATAAGCTCTCAATATTTTTTATTCCAAAAGTATTGGTTATTGAGCCTTCTCTCTGCTGCCTATAATAATAAAATGGTGTTTCTGTGTATCCGAAGGTCTGGGCTGCTTTTAATAAACGGACCGTCCATTCAATGTCTTCTGACAGCAGTCCTTCTTGGAAATACAGATTATGACGTTCTATCAGTTCTCGGGAAACCATCTTTGAACAAGCACTTCCTGGAAACTTGGGAAGATACGCTAAATGCTGCATTACAGTATTCTTACTCTGCCCCTCGATCAGCCTCTTTTCATAACCATCTCCCAGTGGTTCCTCTCTTCCATCTGGATAAAATTTAACAGCCTCTAAAAAGAAAACGTCTATCTTATTCCTGCTGTTAACAGCTTTTTGGGCAACTTCTTCTAGGCTTTCACTGGCTATATAGTCATCCGAGTCTAAAAATAATATATACTCTCCTTTTGCTGCTTTAACTCCTACATTTCGCGCATCTGAAAGTCCTCCATTTTTTTTATGAATCACAGTAATTTTCTCGCAGATACCTGCATAATAATCACACATTTCTCCACTTTTATCCTGTGAGCCATCGTCCACCAGAATAATTTCATAATCTTGAAAGCTTTGTTTTAACACGCTATTTATGCACTCTTCAAGATACTTTTCCACATTAAAAACCGGAATAACAATACTAATAAGCATAATTTCTGAAACCTTCTATGTATTATTTCCAAAGTATATTTCCTGCATTTCCTTTACGATTTTATCTAAAGCATAGTTTTGAACCGCCTGGAAATTTTTCTCTCCCATTTTGGGCCATAGATGAGAATTAGCTGTTAGATATAAAATTGCATTTTTCATATCTTCTGTCGAATTGGGTGATATCAAAATTCCTCCTTCATTGTTCTGTATCAGATCGTGATTTCCTCTTATATCTGTAGCTATTACGGGCATCTTATTCGCCATAGCTTCCATCAAGGCAACAGGAAGTCCCTCCTGCAAAGAAGGAAAGAGAAATATATCTGATACTTGGCATATTGCATTAATATCATTCCGAAAGCCCAGTAAATAAACTTGTTTTCTCAACCCATTTTTTTCTATTAGCTCTGTTAATTTTTTCTCTAGTCTACCGTTTCCGCATATAAGATATTTAATATGTGGTTTTTTTAATTGTCCGAGTGCTTTTATCACCAAAGCATGGTTTTTCCTCTGAATTAGTTCACCAACTGAAACTAGAACTATATCCTTTTTTTCCAGTGAAAGCTGCTCTCTTTTTTCTTCTATTTCAGCGTTGCTCAGCCCGTATTCCGGAAATTTAATTCCGATTCCATTTACTAGCCTCAGCTCCCCACACTTAAAACTTTTTGCCCTTTCATAATCTTCCTGATTAATGGTAATTAGAATATCCGTATATTGGGCAAGCCATTTTTCTATTGGATAATAAATAATCCAGTTTGTCAGTTTAGCTCCTTTAAAAAAATGAAATCCATGAGCTGTATAAATTAATTTAGCGTTTAAATCTGGCATATTTTTCTTAATAAGCCGCGTTATAGCACCTCCGACAGGAGTATGGCAATGTATTATATCAAAATGGTTATCTTCAATAACTTTTTTCAATCGATAATATGCTTTAATATTATCTAAATGGAACGGTTGTCTAGAAAAAGGAATATCATGGTAATAATCGCAATATGGAATTATGCATTCATTTTTATTAACAAAATCATTTCTAGCACACACATAAGTTTCATACCCTTTATCTTTAAATAATTTTAAAAAAGGAATATGAAACACATTGATATGGGTTTTTACTACAGTAGCTACAAACAAAACTTTTTTCATTATCTGTTCTCCCGTTTAGTTACCGCTGTCACCTGTCCATCCTCCACCCCTTCTGTACTCTCCTTCATAAACAGAATCTGTACTGTTTTGAATATAATCTCAAAATCCAGCCTGAGACTGTAATTCTGCACATACATCAGGTCCAGCTTCAGCTTGTCATAGGCCGTCGTATTATACTTTCCATACACCTGTGCGTACCCTGTAAGCCCGGCTTTCGCTTTCAGCCGGTAGGCAAACTCTGGAATCTCTTTCGCATAGTCCTTCGCTATCTCCGGCCGCTCCGGTCTGGGACCCACAATGCTCATATCGCCTTTCAATATATTGATAAGCTGCGGGATCTCGTCGCAC
>ENA-OPRR01002818-OPRR01002818.1-human-gut-metagenome-genome-assembly--contig:-NODE-2818-length-10726-cov-2.724487_pt1 | contig 10726 bp, 6 predicted proteins | sample MGYA00241796_ERZ501883 | MGnify/ENA primary metagenome ERZ501883 (study PRJEB25962, sample SAMEA2042406) | human gut metagenome | biome: human gut; feature: human-associated habitat; material: faeces...
GCGGATGAACCAATCCTGCTTCAGCACTACGCTGTATTCGGGCAGCACCTTCACGTCATAAAGTTCACATCCCTCTTTTACCGGCAGATCATAATATACCTTATTTCCATAAGGATTAGGAATTGGTTTATTACTGGGATAAATACGAATTACCAACTCCTCAGGATATCCGAATCTCTTCAGTGCCATATGCCATTTTTCACCATTGGTAAACCAGTCATCAGCCAGCTTTCCATTAATGTAAACCTCCGCACGGTCGCCGTCATATTCTGTTTCAAGATAAAGCTGATGTACAGTACCTGCCGTTAATTTTTCTATTTGTATCATATATTCCTTATAAGCCGCACTTCCATCCGTATCCTGTTCTTCTCTGAATAATTCTGCCTTTACGGAAACTTTCACCGACGTTGCCTCCAGTTTAACCTGTTCTGGTGCTCCTGTCACGCTATATATCATTATAGTTTCTTTTTCAGCCTTAGTAAGCAGAAACTGCTGTCCTTTATCCTCAATCAGGCAGCTGTCAGGTCTCTCGGTAATATACAGATGCCCTCCCGTCAGAAAGGCTCTGTCTGCCTGCGCCTTTGTTAATATCACATAATCAGCATCTTCCTTTTCTAACTCAAAGTACGGTCTTTCCAAATCTGACCAAAAGAAAATACGCTTTCCAAGCCTGCACAGCAGCGAAGCGTTTGTCCATGCAGGAAGAAGAGATACCGGCATAAGCTCCTTTCCGTTACCTGTCTCTGTGCCTCCGGGAATACGGAAAGGAAAAACAGCGCATTCTCCGCCCTTTATGTTGATATGTCCCAGAATTTTTTCACCGCCCTCCCAGACAATGCGGACGTTGTATTCCCTGTGATCATCCATCCTGCGTTTCCTTTGATGATTATTCACAAACAGGAATCCCAATCCGTCTGAAATATTTACTCTTGCCGCCATCCGCAGGGTATGACAGTCGTCTGCCGATTCCGGCTGCTTCTGTGCGAAATAAGTATCTGCTCCGGCTAAAATTTCTCCAAATGAAGAAATAAATAAATGAAGTTTTTTCAAAGCTCCAAAGCTTGTGTTGATTTCTCCGGATTCCCGAATACAGGTTTGGAAGTCATAGCTTTTTATCGGAAGATCGTTATTATATCCGGTTGCCCTGGATTCCTGAAGCGTACTGTATTTCCCGTCCGGATTTATTCCGCCATGGTACATATAGTAGCCCAGGAGATTGGCACCGCTGCCCAGCATACATAACGCCTGCGCCTGTATATCCTCCGGCCAGGGATATGTTCTTCTGTGACTCGTCACCTGAAGTCCGCCTCCCAGCTCCGCTGTCAGATAAGGATTCTTATGTATATTAAAGGTAAAATTGTTCTCTTCTTTTTTACTGAAGTCGGAGCCAATCGTATCATCCATTTTGTAAGAAGAAAAAATAAAATTGGTATTGGCAGGCATTTCCTGCACATGATCCGCCCAGGGTGCGTCCACATATCCACCCAGTACCGGAAGCGCTTCACCATCCGGTACATAAGCGCCGCCCCAGCCTGTGGCAGTATAGTAAGGAACTATAAAACCTGCCGCCTGCGCCATTTTTTTCAGGGTCAGCATATGTGCCATTCCTTCTTTACTGTCTGACGGTCCGCCGCAGTGTCCATACTCGTTTTCCAGCTGAACTCCCAGAACCGGCCCTCCGTCCATGCACATCATTCCTTCTGCCTGTTCTCCCAACTGCTTCCAGAAACGCTCCACGCGTTTCAGATATACAGGATCATTAATACGTACAGGGGCTCCGTCTTTTATAAGCCAGTCCGGAAACCCTCCGTTTCGGCATTCTCCATGTGCCCAGGGGCCAATACGGAGCCATACCGGCATTCCGATATCCCTGCATATTTGTAAAAAGCCTCTGAGATTTCTGCATCCTGTAAAATCCCATTCACCTTCGGCTTCCTCATGGTGTATCCAGAATACATAAGTAGCGATAATAGCCACACCGCCTGCACGCATTTTCAGCAGCTCTTCTTCCCATGCCTCCGGCTCATACCGGGAAAAATGGAATTCTCCCATTATAGGAATAAAACTCCTGCCATTTTTCATAAAGCTGATATTGTCTACTTCAAATCTATTGCCGGCCTTGTCCCTTCCTCCCATAGGAAGAAGCTTATCTCCTTTTTCAAAGTTATTCTTTATAATTTGAATCGTATTTTCCACTTTTTTACCCTTTCACACTTCCTAAAGTCAGTCCTGCCGTAAAGTATTTCTGGCAGAACGGATAAATAACCATCAGAGGGATAATGGAAATAAAAATCTGAGCAGCCTTCAGGTTTTTATCATTTACACTCAGTGCATTTACTATATCTTCCATATTCCCGCTCTGAATAATGGAACGCATATCCACTACCATGGTCTGAAGATAGGACTGAAGCGGATAATTATCCGTAAAATTAGAATAAATCAGTCCGTCAAACCAGCTGTTCCAATGGTTAATCAGGGAAAACAAAGTCACCGTCGCAATAGAGGGTTTAGATAAAGGCAGATAAATCTTGCTCATGATAGTCCATTGTCCCGCGCCTTCCAACATAGCTGATTCCTCCAGAGATTCAGGAATGCCTCTGAAGAAATTCATCATCAATATGACATTAAAAATCGGCACGCCGCAGGGAAGCACCAATGCCCAGATTGTATCGATCAGTCCCAGTTTGGAAATTACGTAGTAGGTGGGAATCAAACCGCCGTTGAAGTACATGGTAAAGACAATCAAAAACATAAGGATCTTTCTGCCCCGGAACTGCTTTCTGGACAGAGGATACGCCAGCAGCGTGGTCAGAATCATATTGATGGCGGTGCCCACCACCGTGTAGATCACCGTATTTTTAAACCCCACTACAATGTCTTCATTTTGAAAAACTTCCATGTATCCGTCCAGGGAAAGCCCCACCGGCAGGAAATACACTTCGCCGTTCATGACGGCCTCACTGGAACTGAAAGACGCACTTACCACATAGATCAACGGGTAGAGGGTGGCGCACAGAATCAAAAAGGTCAGGGCCAATACGCACCCCATGAATACACGATCCCCAAAAGAATCTTTGATTTTTTTCGTCGCGATCTGTTTCATCCTACAACTCCCCCTTCCCTCAGAACAGACTGGTTTTTCCAAAATGCTTGGCGGCCCAGTTGGCGCACACCAGCAAAACAAAGTTGCACAGGGAGTTGAACAGCCCGATGGCCGAACCGAATGAGTACTCCGCTCCCAAAATACCGCTGCGGTACACATAAGTGGAGATTACATCGCTGCTGTCCATGTTCAGGCTATTCTGCATCAGCAGGATCTTTTCGTAGCCGATGTTCATGATGGAACCGCACCGGAGCAGCAGCATGATGATGATGGTTCCCATGATGCAGGGAATAGACACGTGGCGGATCTTTTGCCACCGGGACGCTCCATCGATGGTGGCTGCTTCATAAAGACCCGGATCCACGCCGGAAAGGGCTGCGATGTACATGATGGCATCCCATCCCATGCTCTCCCAAATGCCGGACCACACATAGATGTGCTGGAAATATTCCGGCTTGGCCAAGAAGTCCACTGTCTCAAACCCCAGCCGCGCCAAGACCATATTAATCACGCCGTTGGTGGGAGAGAGCAGAAGCTGCAAAATGCTCACGATAACCACTGCCGACAGGAAGTGGGGCAGATACGTCACGTTCTGCACGATCTTCTTATAGCGGACGCTTCTCAGCTCATTGAGCATGAGGGCGAAAATAATGGGGATGGGGAACCCGATGAGCAGAGAATAGAAATTGATGCTCAGGGTGTTCCGAATGACACGCCCGCAGTAATAGGAATTGAAAAATCGATCGAAATGCTTCAGACCAACCCACTCACTGCCCAAAAAGCCTTTGGAAGGCATATAGTCACGAAATGCGATCTGAAGTCCGTACATGGGTACATACATAAAAATGATGTACCAGGCTACCGGAAGCAGAACCATGGCATATAATTGCCAGTTCTGCCGAAAATTCTTGGCAAGAGCCGCCCTCTTGGAAGTCTTTGGCAGCTGTATTGTATGTTCCATAATTCACCTTCCTCACCGGATTCACGAAAACAAATCCATCACTGATCCTGTTCCGAATGAAATAGGGAAGGCCGTTTTACGGCCTTCCCCCGTTCAAACACATCTGTTGGAGAACTAGCCTTTTACAGCGTTTGGTACTTAGGCAGACTCCTTCATACGGTCATACGCAGCCTGGAAGATCTCTTCCAGCTCGTGGATCCGCATCTGCTCGCAAGTAGCAACATACTCATCCCACTGGTCAAAACTCATCTCGCCGGTGATAAACTTGGCCTCGCACTCTTTTAGGTAAGTATCCAGGTCACGGCGGATATCATTGACCACTTCTGCGTCCTCCACGCTGAACACGGGATAGGCGTAAGCGGGATCGGTCTGATAGTAGGGCTCGTACACAGGCACAGATTCCTGCACCTTCTTGGAATAGATGAAGTCAGAGTTGTTTTCGTTTCTCCAGTAGGGGAATCCGCCGCCGGGGAGGGGGCAAACCTCGCCAACTGCCATAGAAACGCCCTTGTCACTGTTCAGGATCTCATCGGAATAATCGTAGGAACCATCCTCCATCTTCTGGCAGGTGATGCCTTCCAGATCGGGGCTGAGAGCGCCGATGAAGTTGGCGCCTTCCTCGGTGAAGAAGTAGTCGATCCAGCGCAGGGTGATCTCGGGAGACTCATCGGAACGGGTGATGACCATGGCCGCGCCGCCGTAAGCGGAGTTAAGGCCGATCACAGGGGTATCACCGTTGCTGTTGGTAGGAGGCGCCAAGGGAGAATAATCCTCGCTGTAAGCACTCCACAGGTCATCGGAGGAAAGGGCGAAGCTACCGGACACATCGCTGTTGAACTTGGACAGCGCCACATCGTTGGTCTGAGTGTACAGAGAGTTGTCCAGCAGGCCTTCGGTCCACATGGTGTTCATGAACTGAAGCACTTCCTTGTACGTATCGTCGATCACGTACATATTGACCTTATCGTCCTGGATGGTGAGGAACTCATAGCCCAGGTTGTCGTGGATTCCCCAGGACCCCAGGAAGATGTTCACTCTGGCCCGATGATCGCCGCCGCTGTATTCCACAACGTAAGGGATCTCGTCGCTGGGATCGCCGTTGCCGTTGGCATCTTCATCTCGGAAGGCCCGGAGCACATCCAGATACTCGTCCAGGGTCTCAGGAGTTTCCAATCCCAGGTTGTCCAGCCATGTCTGGTTGATCCACAGGTTTCTGTGGTTGGTCCGGTTGGGAACCAGCGTGTTGATGTTGGGCACAGCATAAATGCCGCCGTCAGGAGACTTGGAAGCCTCGTACACTTCGGGGTACTGGTCATACAGCGACTTGATGCCCACAGAATACTCATCGATCAGTCCGGAAATGTCGATGATGGAGCCGTCAGCGGAAGTCTTTGTGATATCCGGCACGCCTTTGAGAATGGCGTCGGGCATGCTGTCGGAGGCCATCACCAGGTTCACTCGTTCGGAGAAACCGTCGGAGGAGACCACTTCCCACTCCACGTCCACGTTGGTCATCTCCTCATACTTTTGCAGGGTGACCATGTCGTCGGGATTCCCGATGTGAGCAGGTTTGTTGATCATGAAATGCTTCGTGACCTTTTCGTTCACAATGGGGAACCCTTCGGCGTTAAAGTTGCCGTCGGTCTGGGACACGGTAGCGGAACTCTCCCCTCCCTCTTGGGATGTTCCTGATCCGGAATCCGAAGAACCGGTACAGCCTGTCAGAAGTGATGTTCCCATCAGCACTGCTAACAGGAGGGCAATTGGCTTTCTAAACTTTTTCATATTTACCACCTCTTCTGCTTAGTGTGTGAAATTATTGTAGCATTTCACCATTCTTCATGAAATTCTCTGTCTTTGGAATAAGATGATCGTTTTTTAGAAGAGGTGATGATCATTTTTTAGGTGTATTTTTTCCGGGGATCAACTCAAACTCCGAAATCCACTTGGCTGTGGCGTATTTGCGGAATTGGGTGGGAGTCATACCTGTCACGGTCTGGAACAAGTTAAAAAAGTTGTTGTAATTCCGAAATCCCACCCTTTCAAACAAATGGGTGGGCAGGGCACCTTCCGTGAGCATCAGTTTTCCTGCGGCGTACACCCGCACCCTGTTTATAAAGTGGATCACCCCGATCCCCGTCTCCTTTTTGAACAGCGTGCTCAGATAGGATTGGTTCAAAGAGCAGTATTCCGCCACCTCCGCCAGACCAATGGGTTCCGCGTAATGCTTCTGGACATAACCGATCACCTGCTGTACCGGATCTGAATACTGCCGGCTCTGTTCCACATTGTCGATCAGGTCCAAAAACAGCTTTTCAAAATACTGCCGGGCTTCCTTGGGATCGTTCCCCCGAACGGCGTGCTGGTCCAGGTTGGGCACCGGCACCTGATTCTCCCGATAGAGCCGAACCGCCAACGAAAACAGATCCCCCACCAAAAGGGACAGCTCCACGGTATTTTTTGGCTCCTTCACGATGGGCGCGAACACGGAGGCCAGCACTTTTCGCACATCTCCCCTATCTTTGGAGGCCACATCCACAATCAGCTGCTGCTCCTGCTGGATGAGCAAATGTCCGCCACTATCCCCTGCCTTGTGATAAACGTTCTCCTCCATGTCCTCTTTTTCCTGGGCGCAAAAACCGGGAAGCTCATGAAGATCCTCACAGCGGCTGCCGGTTTTCCAAACGATGTGGGTGCTGTGGTATTTCAGGACAGCATCATGAACAATATTCATGGTGTGGGTAACTCGTTCCAGCTGAGAATCCTCACTTTCGCTGGCCCGAGCCGAGAACAGAAACAACAGAAGAAAATCGGACAAGTCGATGATACGAGTCCCCTGTTCCTGGCTGCACACCTGAACACAGGTGGAGATCAGGGAATCCAGCATACTTTCCGAATGGGATTTTCCCCCTTGCCAATCCAGAGTCTCAAGCATAGAGGCCTTGATTTTTACGATCACCGGTACGGGACGGCGAAGAGAGAGCAGTGCGCTGGGGATCGTCTTGCTGGTGCCTCGCAAAAATGCCACGGTCTGAGAATCCCGCAGAATGCCATCGGGCTTTTCCACCGGCGGGGGAAGGGGCTTTTCCTGACTGGCGGCAGGGAATTCCAGCTCTTGAAGGGTTTTTATCAGCTCCTCTGGGGTGAGCTGATGCTTTAGAAGGTAATCCGAAGCCCCATACCGCATGGCTTCTCGCACATACTCAAAATCCGAGTAGCTGCTGAGCATTACCACCCGGCAATTGGGATAACGCTTATTCAGCTGGCGGATCACCTCAATTCCGTCCATATCCGGCATACTTACATCCAAAAACACCAGATCGGGCTGGCATTCCTCCATTTTCCGCAAAGCCGCTTTGCCATTTTCCGCTTGGCCTGCCACCGTAAAGCCGTACTGTTCCCAAGGGATCAGTCCTTTCATAAAGCTGCACACCAAAAACTCATCATCCACCAGAAGAACTCTCTTCATTTCTGCCCCCCTTTGTTGTTTCCCGTTTCCTTCTCTTCGATCACCGGCAAAGAGATCTCCACTGTGGTGAACACTCCCTCCTGAGAGAAAATGGAAATCCCATACTGTTTCCCAAACTGCATTTTGATTCTGGCGTCTACGTTGCCGATTCCGATACCGCTGAACCGCATCTTGTTTTCATTGTTCTTTTGTCGCATCACCTGCTGGATGCGCTCCTCGCTCATACCTACGCCGTTGTCCGTCACCGTGCAGATCAATTCCTTCTGATCCAGGGAATAGGCGCAGATTCGCAACCGCTTTTCCTTTTGGGTATCCGCCAGCCCATGGATCAACGCATTCTCTACGATGGGCTGCAAGATCATTTTCGGAACCTTCCAGCGCAGTGTTTCCGGGGAGATCTGATACTCCACCTGGATCTCCTGGGGGAAACGGTATCGCTGGATATTTAAATAGCTCTTGCTGTATTTTAGCTCGTCATCCAGAGGGATCAGCTGGTCGTCCACGTTCACGGCCCCTTGGAGCAGGTCGATCAGCGACATGGTGAGTACCCGGATGTTGTCCACGTTTTGCAACACCGCCAAATAGTTGATGGTGTTTAAGCTGTTGTAGAGAAAATGGGGGCTGATCTGGGCACGTAGCACTTGGATCTCCATTTTCCGCTTTTGCTCCTCCCGAAGCCGGATGTCATCCATCAGCCAATGGATTTGATCCGTCATCCTCAAAAACGCCCTGTTCAGCTCTCCTATCTCATCGGAGGAATCGATCTTGGCGAAATGGACCGTCTCCCCCGGCAGGATCTCTGTTCCGAACTGTCTCATATTTTCGGAAAGCCGCTTCAAGCTGAACGTGATCTTGTTGGTCACCACGGAGGAGATCACTGCCACGATCAACACCATCACCAAGATAATAACCGTTGTTTGCAGATAGGTAGTGGCGTTGATCTGGGAGATATACTGATTAGGAATGGCCAAGATCCCCCGAAATCCTGAAACTGACGAGGTGTGGGATAGAGTCATATATTGTGTCTCGTCTCCGTCTCGGGCAATGAGGGCGCTTTTCACTTCTTGCAGCTCCCCCGGAGAGCTGTCGTAGACCAGATTTCCTTGGCTGTCCAGCAGCAGGATAAAACCTCCGGGATAAGCAGTTTGTTCAAACACCCGCTCAAAGATGGCGTCGTTCATCCTGGTGATGATCACCGCCTGCTCTTGGTCATTTTCCGTAATTACTCTTCCCACAAACAGATACCGCATCACTTCGCTGGACCGTTCTCCCCGGTCTTTCTCTAGGGAAAACACCACACTTTCATTGGGATTTTCCCTGATCTCCTTGGAAAGGTGAGTATCTTTGGGAAGGGAGGTGGTGCCAATGGTACAGGTCTCCCCATTAGCCTTGAATATCCCTGTGCCCAACACAGTTCTAGACAAGTTCACCGTCATGAGCCGTATCGAGGAATAAACCTGGTTGTACTTTTCAAACCAGTCCTTGTTAGGCGCCCGCAGGTCCTGATCAAATAGATAATCCGTGGCGGTGGTCTCGTAAATCAGGGTGGTGTGCATTTTCCGCACGTCCTCCACCGCGTTCTCCACCTGAGCCAATGAACTGTCCAGACTCTTTTCCATACTATCCACCAGAGCGGAGGTGGTGGAGTTTATGGTGAACTGGGACCAATACAGAGAAATGAGGGTGGCGATCACGATGGTCAGGCAGGAAAAAGAGACAAAGATCTTTGCCTTGATGCTTTTGTGAACCTGAAAAAAACTTCCCACGTTTTTTTGCAGCCATTGGACGACTCGTTTCATAATCCTTCCCCTCCTTCTCGTCACCGGTTAGACATCTTCCCGTATTTCTTAGGGGTGATCCCCACCATTTTGGTAAACGCCTGGACAAAATTGGTGTAATCGTTAAAGCCGCTTTGTTCGCAGGCGTCACTGACCGAACAGCCTGCCGTCAGCTTTGCCTTGGCGATACTGATCCTCCGCGCTGTAAGATATTTGTTTATGGTGGTACCTGTCTCCGACTTGAACAGACGGCTGAGATACCCTTCGCTCAAATAAAAGTGAGACGCCACCTCTCCGATGGTGAGCTTTTCCGTGATACGGCTGTTCATATAGTCGATCACTTTGGCCACCACTTCATTGTGCTGGTAGCTTTCCTGCTTTTCCAAGCCACCCTCCTGGCTGAGATACTTCCTGTTTACCAACACCATCAACTCCAAAAAGGCAGATCCCTCGATTACATCGGCCCCGAACCCTTGAGAGCTGGTGATCTTATGGGTAAGATACAGCAGCTGATCCCGTTCTTCCTGTGTCAGCCGCAGCCGGTGAGAATACTTGGGAGACCGCAGAGTGAAACACCCTTTCAGATCCGTAGTCTCTGTAGAACAGGTGGACAGGTATTCCGGAGCGATGGAGATCACAATGCGCTCGTGGCGGCTCTCCACCCAGGACAGGTAATGGCTCTCATAATTGTTGATGACGAACAGATCACCGGGAGCCACGTCATAACACTGGTCCCCAATCAAAAACTGCCGGCCTCCCGAAATGGAATAGTAGATCTCAAAGCAGTCGTGTATGTGGATATCCATGGTCTTTTCCTCGCTGCACAGATATGCCACGGTAAATTTTTGACTGCGCAGACACTCTTGGATGGCCTCACTGCAAGAAGAAAATGATTTCACGCTTCCACCTCCGATTATAGCTGTTAATATATCATTAATATTTGGTAAGGTCAAACGGCTTAGATTTTCCGCGGATCTGGAAGAAAAAGTGAGCAAAACAGGCAAAAATCCTGTGTTTCTCCACCCGCTTTTCCCCAAAACACATCAGGATATCCAATATATTAAAAGGGATTTCCCTATTTTTTCAAAATACAAACAGATATAATGAAGTTACTTAAAACCCAAAGGAGGCACTGCTCTATGGACATCCGCTATTCCGCAAACCCTCAGGATATCAAGCGGTATACAACCGAAGAACTTCGAAAGGAATTTCTGGTGGAGAACCTCTACCAGCCCGATACATTGACCGCCGTATACAGCCATGTGGACCGGATGGTGGTCCTGGGATGTATGCCTGTAACAAAATCTGTATCCATCGATCAAGGGTTGGACATCTGGAAAAATTTCGGCACCAAAACGTTCCTGGAACGCCGGGAAGTTGGTATCTTCAACATCGGCGGCGCGGGCAGCATCACG
>ENA-OPRR01002819-OPRR01002819.1-human-gut-metagenome-genome-assembly--contig:-NODE-2819-length-10725-cov-2.032615_pt1 | contig 10725 bp, 6 predicted proteins | sample MGYA00241796_ERZ501883 | MGnify/ENA primary metagenome ERZ501883 (study PRJEB25962, sample SAMEA2042406) | human gut metagenome | biome: human gut; feature: human-associated habitat; material: faeces...
ACTTACGGGGTCCCGCCCGCGGCCTCCTCCGCGGCCAGCTTCAGGTCCTCCACCAGGTCCCGGGCGGCCTCCAGCACATCCTCCCCAGCGAACCGGAAATTTCCCGAGTCAAAGGCGCAGGAAAGACCCGGGCACCGGTCCAGAAACCGGCGGATGCCACCCATGGTGGAGAACGGCGCCAGCTGGCTGTCATAATCCTCCATCACCAAGGACACACCGTAGTCCAGAGCTAAATCCGTCAGCCGGTTGATCCCTTCCTCCATACGGACCGTCTGGACTTCCCGCTCTTCCGGGGAATCTCCCTCCCCGAAGAAACCAGGGATCACCAACAGCTTGGGCGCCCCCAAATACTGAGCGGCTTCCAGAAGAGGAGTCGCTTGTTTTTCCACGTCCGAATCCCGGCCGAAATCAAAGTAGGCGGGAATGGTTGCGATTTCCATGTCCGCCATGGCCAGCTCCTGGCCGATCTCGTCCTCACGTCCCAGCACATTGTTGGCGGAAGCCTCCACAGCCTCCACCCCCAGTTCACGGGCCAGCTTCATAGCGTCCACTGTGAACAAATGCTCCTGTCGGGCAATGTCCAAAATATGATCGTAAAAGGTGGCGATCCGCGCCATCACAACTCCTCCTTGTCAGTTCAATTGACTCAGCCGCTTTCCAGTTTCCACGGCGGCTGCAAAGCATTTGTCCCCCACGGTCTGACCCAGCAGGGGCAGTCCTCGAGCGTCCCACTCCGGAGCGTCCAGGTTGTCCGCAGCGAAGAAAAATTCCGCCAGCTTCACCCCCCGGAACTGGGCTACTGCCGCCAGTGACGCGCATTCCATCTCCACGCATAGACAGCCCTGCTCCTTACGGCGAGCCATTTTGCCCCGGGTCTCCCGGTAGAAAGCATCCGTGGTCCAGGTTTTACCCTCCACATAGGGAAGCCCCAAAGCCTCCATAGCCTGGCGGCAGGCCTCTACACAGGCGGGGTCCAGCTCCACCTCATCCGCCGGGGGCAGATAGTGGTAGGAAAAGCCCTCGTCCCGGACAGCAGCGGTGGGGATGATCAAATGACCGTCAGCGATGTCCCCCCGTAACACTCCGCAGGAACCGAAAAACACAAAGTTCCGAGCCCCGTAAACAATCAGCTCCTCCATCATGGAACCAGCCGAAGGTCCGCCCACATGAGGCAGAAACAGGGCGAACTCCTGTCCTAAGGCTGTCACCCGGTACACGGGGACCGGACCAGTGCAGAAGTTCAGGTCCACCAGCTTTTCCCCACCGAAACGTTCCAAAATCCCCTCCAGAATAGGCTTGGAGAAGATCCCCATGCACATCTGAGGAAATCCGGGAAAAGGCATGTGATGTTCCTCCGGATTGATGACTGCCAGGCGATCAGGGTCAAACTCATTGCAAAGCATAGGAAGCTCCTCCTTTTAAAAATATTTTGTCCATTGTAGGGCAAAACCAGGAGAGAGTCAAGGGGGACAGGAAGAAAACCTCAGCCAAAATACCAGGTATCAAACAATTCCAGAGCGTTGGCGTATTCCCGTGTGGTAGGCGAACCAGAGATCACCGGGAAATACACCACAAACAGAAGCAGACAGAACAGGGTGAATCCCGTCATGAGCAGTGTTGACACGGAACACTCCAACCCGCCCGGGAAAGCCAGTCTGCGGGTAAATGGTCCTCGCTGAGAAATGACAGAAAACATTCCGCACAAGGCGACCACCAAGAAAGGCACCGCCGTAAAGTAGTGGTAGATAAAGGTGAGTCTTGGCACCAGCAGCCAGGGCAGGTACACGGAACCAAATCCACAAAGCACCACACCAGCCCACTGGCGATGCTCCTTCCACCAAAGCCACACCGAACCAAACAGTGCAGGCAGACCCGCCGCCCACAGCAGAGGATTTCCAAAAGCGGAAATAGTGCTGTACCCCTCTTGGGTATCCTCAGCGAAATACCAGATAGGACGGATATCCAGGGGCCACTCGTACCAGGGGGAGGCAAAGGAGTGGGTCGCCTCCAAAAAGGCGTGATAGTTGAACATGGTAGTCTGGTAATTCCAGAAAGCACCCCACAGGTTTCCTACATTATGAGGAAGCGTGGTAATGGGTAGGAACGCCGCAAAGTAAATTCCGAAAGGCAGGATGATAAAGAACAGGCAGCACCACAGGCACAGTTTGCCAAATTTCTGGAGGACAGGAGAAAGCTTCTGCCCAGAAACTCGGGCCTCCTGGAAGGTGAAGTACAGCTTTCCGAAGAACAGCACCGCCAATCCCACAGCACCGTAAGCAGCGGTCCACTTGGAGGCCACCCCCATTCCGGTAAAGATCCCGCAGAGGAGCAAGGGCGGCAGCAAACGCTTCCAGCTATCCTGAAGCAGGTCACGCTTTAAAAACACCACCATGGCGTCGTACATCAGCAGTAAGAAAAACACTGCGTAAGTGTCGATGGTGGCAATCCGGGTCTGGGTGAAGTGCATGAAGTCAAAGGCAAAAAGCACCGTTCCCACCACCGACAGTCTGGTCTTGCCAAAAAGCTGTTTCAGCAAGTGGTAGAGCACCGGCAGCATCAGCACCCCGAGCAACGCCCCCATGAACCGCCAACCAAAGGGGTTCATGCCAAATATCCGGATCCCCAGGGAAATGATCAGCTTGCCCAGGGTGGGATGGGTGTTCTCGTAAGGCTCCAACCCCAGAACGTACTCGTAGGCAGTGCGGGCATGGTAGATCTCATCAAAATAGGTGGAGTTCTCGTAGGTGATCTCCGCGGGCACCACATCCTGCTCGTCGGTGAGCAGCTGAACTCCCGGGCCCTCCCCAGTAACATCTGCCACCACCGGCGTGTTGGTATATTTCAAGGAAGCCTCATTGATGGTGACACTGCCGTCCAAAGCCGTCAGCCGCACAAAGCGTCCCGGAGTGGAGAGCTCAAAATGCTTCCAGGCGAATACACTGCCGTCGGTGAGGGTGCCACAATCCACCCATGTGACTCCGTCCTCACTGGTCTCCACCTGGACATTTACCCCTACCCGGGCGGCGTAGTGGGCGTCGTCAGCAGCGATGCCAGGCAGATAGATCAGCGTGTCGCATTCCCCATCGGCAGTGAGCACCACTTGATCTCCCTGGGCAGGGGTCCAGGGAGTAACCGCCGTTTGAGTATCCCCCAAATGGTAGAAGGCAAAGCAGGCATACACCAAAGTGATGACCGCAACCAATCCCCAGTCTCTTTTCAGGAAAGTACTTTTGACTGGCTCCCGATCTACCGGGGGACTGGATTTGGCGGCATCGCCCAAGCGCGTCTCCCCTTTCAGAAACACTCGGTACCCCACCCATCCCAGATAACCGATGGCGGCCAGCTGGACAGCGGAGAAGAATTTGACAATCCAAGTGTTGGGGTCATAACCGGAATAGAACTCCTGGAACAAGTACAGCACATAGGCCACGTTGGCGTAACTCACAGTAGCAAGGAACGCAAAAGACCGCAGCATTCCCTTGTCCCGGGTAAACACGAAGGACAGCAAAATGAAAAGCAGCACCGGGAACAGATAGCGCTCGTGCATCTTCACGGAAAAAGCATACATAGCCGCCATAAGCAACGCGGGGCAGTAGAAGATCACGTTCCGGTCCTTGGCCCGGAACACCAACACTCCGCACAGCGCCGTGGCGATGATGGGTCCCACGAAGTCCCATAGTTTTCCAACTATTCCAGAAGGAAGCTGCTTCCAGTTCCAGCCGATCAGACTCCAGAAGTTGTAGGCATTCACGGAGTAGTAACTGTAATAGTCCAAAGTGGCCTGATACCGCTGGAACAACCACAGGAAATCAAACCCCTGGGTAAAGGGCAGGGCCACTAGCAGCACGGTGCCCACCGTGACTACCACTCCCAGGATCAGTTTCAGCCAATGGCCCCGCTTCAGGCTGACAAACAGATACAAGGGAACAAACACCAGCATCTGGGGCTTGCAGGCGATAGAAAGTCCCAGCAGCGCCGCCGCGGGGACGTACTTTTCCCGGTAGAAGAACAGTACCGAACCCAACAGGATCGCGGTGCAGAACGAATCGGCCTGGCCCCATTGAGCGGAGTTCAAAAACACCGCCGGGCAGAACAGATAGACTCCCGCCAGGAACAAGGCCCACAGATCTCCCATTTTCCGCTGAGCCAGAAGCAGAAGCACACCCGCGCAGAACAAATCCGCGAAAATGGATGGCAGCTTGATCATCAACGTGTAGAGCTGTGCCTCCATGGCGATCCCCAAGCCTTGCCGGATCTTGTCCAGAAACGCCAGCACATACAGGTAGCCGGGAGGGTAATCCAGGAAAATATCCTGATGGTAGATCTCCTGAAATCCTACCGTGTTGGTCAGGTATGCCCAGGACTTAAAGGTATCCATATCCGCGGTGTAGCCCTCGGTGTAGAATCCCAAAAACAGACGAAGCGTAAGCGCGCCTAAAAACAGCAGGGACGCCCATACGGCAAAGTTTCCTCTTCCCAGTTTTTTGGAGGAAAACAGCTTCCCTGCCTGGAAAAATACCACGCCGCCGAACACCAAGGCAACAAGCGCTTGAATGCCCACCAAACCACTCCTTTCGCCGCGTTCAAACTCCCTCCGATAATAGGAAGTTTCCGCAAAATAATGATTGACGAGGCAAAAATTTCATTGTAAGCTACGATTGTATAAAGTATACCGTTTCTCCTTGGAAAAAGCAAATTTTTCCAAGGTGTGTCCAGAAAGGAAGAGTTGTATGAATTTGAAACCTCACCATTTTCACGAGGATCCGGAGATCCTCCATGTGGGGACCTGTCCCGACCGCAGTTATTATATCCCCTGCGCCCAGGAAAAAGAAGCCGAAAACGGCTGCTCTTCCCGGGTGATCTCCTTAAACGGCACTTGGGCCTTCCAGTACTACGATTCCTACAAGGAAGCCGTGGATCCGGAGGACGGTCTCTGCTTTGACGAGGAGGATATGGACCAGATCCCTGTGCCCTCCTGCTGGCAGAACCATGGTTACGGCCGCCACATGTATACCAACGTCCGTTACCCCTTCCCCTGCGATCCCCCCTATGTTCCCGAGGAGAATCCTTGCGGCCTGTATTTGCGGCACATCCAGGTAGAGGATCCCGCCGCCTTCCGCTGGTATCTCAACTTCGAGGGAGTGGACTCCTGCTTCTACCTGTGGGTCAACGGCGAGTTCGCCGGGTACAGCCAGGTGTCCCATTCCACTTCGGAATTTGACATTTCCGGGCTCCTCACTGCCGGTGACAACACGCTGGCCGTGCTGGTGCTCCAGTGGTGCGACGGCAGCTACCTGGAGGACCAAGACAAGCTGCGCATGAGCGGCATCTTCCGGGATGTGTACCTGCTGGCAAGACCAGAAAACCACCTGCGAGACTTCTTTGTGAAGCAGTCCTTTGCCCCGGACTTTTCCTCCGCTCAGGTGACGGTGGACCTGGAGCTTTCCGGGGAGTGCCAAGTGGACGCTGTGCTCACCTCTCCCAACGGGGAACAGGTGGGAAGCGCCTCCTCCACCGGCGAGCCCCTGGTGTTTGAGATCTCCGCTCCGGAACTGTGGAACGCGGAACATCCCACCCAATACACCCTGACTCTGTCCACCGGGGAGGAAGTCATCTCCCAGAAGGTAGGCCTGCGGAAGATCGAAGTGGTGGACGGCGTAGTGCTCCTTAACGGAGTCAACATCAAGTTCCGGGGCGTGAACCGCCACGACAGCGATCCCGTCACCGGCTACACCATCAGCCGCCAGCAGGCCCTCACCGACCTGGCTCTGATGAAGCGGCACAACATCAACGCCATCCGCACCAGCCACTACCCCAACGCTCCGTGGTTCTTACAGCTGTGCTCGGAGTATGGCTTCTATGTTATCGCCGAGGCGGACATTGAAAGCCACGGCATGGCCACCAAACTGGGCGGATACAGCCAGGAGCTTTATCCTGACGCTGCCGACGATCCCCAGTTCCAGAAGGCCATTCTGGACCGGGTACAGCGCAGCGTGATCCGAGACAAGAACAACGCCGCCGCGGTAATCTGGTCCCTGGGCAACGAAAGCGGCTGGGGCGAAAACTTCGAGATCGCTGGCCGCTGGGTGAAGGATTACGATCCCTCCCGGCTGCTCCACTATGAAAACTTCCTCACTTACCACAGTGACCGGACTCCTGACCTGTCCATGCTGGACCTGTACAGTCGGATGTACGCTTCTTTGGCAGATATTGAGAGCTACTTTAACGGCGGTCCTCTGGACGAGAACCTCCACGGCCAGCGGATGCCCTTCATCCAGTGCGAGTACATCCACGCCATGGGCAACGGCCCCGGCGACGCGGAGGACTACCAGCAGCTGACCATGAAGTATCCCGGTTTCTGCGGCGGATTCGTGTGGGAGTGGTGTGACCATTCCGTCTACGGCGGAACCACCCCGGACAACCGGCCCATCTACCGCTACGGCGGCGACTTCGGGGAATTCCCCCACGACGGCAACTTCTGCATGGACGGCCTTGTGTACCCTGACCGCACACCTCATACCGGCCTGCTGGAATACAAGAACGTAATTCGTCCCCTGCGGGTGCAGCGTGTGGAAGGCAGCACTTTCCGGCTCCACAACTATCTGGACTTCACCAATGCCGAGGACTTCCTCACCCTTTCCTATGAGGTGTTCCAGGATGGTGAGACCCTGTTCGGCGGAAATCTGGAAGTGCCCAGCCTGCCGCCCCACGGCGAGGCGGAAATCACCCTGCCCCAGCTGCCTGAGGATGGCATCGCCACAGTGTCCTTCTTCACCGCAGCCAAGGAGGATGGCCCCTTCTATCAGGCAGGCCATGCCCTGGGCTTTGACGAGATCCTTCTCTCGGAGGAACCCTTCTTCCTGGACGCTCCCGATGAAAGCGGCACTGTGGAAGTGGAAGCCGGTCCTGAGGAAGTGGTCTTTACCGGGGAGAATTTCCGGTATGTGTTTGACAACACCACCGGCCTGTTCTCCTCCATGGTTTACAACCATCGAAACCTGCTGACCCGTCCCATGGAGTGGAATACCTTCCGTGCTCCCACCGACAATGACCAATACATCAAAAAAGACTGGCTGGCGGCGGGCTATGACCGTCCCACCGTGCGGGTCTACTCCGTGGAGCAGGAGGGCAATACCGTTTCCTGCCGCCTGGGAATCGCTGCTGTCACCATTGCCAAATTCCTGGATGTGGAAGCGGTGTGGACCGTGGATGCCCGAGGCCGGGTGGACGTGAAACTCCACTGCCGGCGGGATACCCGGTTCCCCTTCCTGCCCCGGTTCGGCCTGCGTCTGTTCCTGCCCAAGGAATTCGGCGGGGTGGAATACTTCGCCTACGGCCCCTATGAGAGCTACCTGGACAAGCACCGCGCCTCCCGGCTGGGGGTCTATGCCCAGCGTGTGGACGCCATGCACGAGGATTACATCATGCCCCAGGAGAACTCCTCCCACATGGGCTGCCGGTACGTCACCCTCACCGATGGAGCCTACGCCCTCACCGCCGCAGCAGAGCAGCCCTTCTCCTTCAACGTGTCCCCCTTCACTCAGGAGGAGCTCACCGCCAAGGGTCACGACTACGAGCTTTCTCCCTGCGGCGAGACCGTCCTGTGCATCGACTACAAGATGAGCGGTGTGGGATCCAACTCCTGCGGTCCCGAACTGCTGCCCCAATACCGTCTGGAGGAAGGCCAGTTTGACTTCTCCTTCTCCCTGATGATGGAATAAGGGAGGCAAAGCGCTATGGAGATCTCTCCCGACGTGGTGTGGATGTTTATCTTTGCCTTGGTGTGCACACTGATCCTCCCTGTGGTGGTGCTGATCATTCTGGGCGTCACCAAAAAGATCTCCCTGCTGCCTTTGGGTCTGGGATTTGCGTCCTTCTTCCTCTCCCAGATCGTCCTGCGTATCCCTTTGCTCCAATGGTGCGCCGGGCAGGAGTGGTACCAAGTCTTCGCCGCCTCGTCCCCGGCACTGCTGGGGCTGGTCTTGGCCTTTACCGCCGGGCTGTTTGAGGAATCCGCCCGGCTGGGAGGCGTTTGCCTCCTAGGGCCCCGGAAACCCGCCTATCCCGGTGGGCCACCCCGGCCAGGTCACCGCACCTGGAAAGGCGCCCTCTCCTTCGGGCTGGGCCATGCCTTCTGTGAGTCCATGATCCTTGTGGGCCTGTCCCACGTGAACAACCTGATCTTGTGTCTGCTGCTGGGCATGGGCGAGGACGCTCTTTCTGCCCTGCTGCCCCAAGACCAGCTGGACCTGGTGGTAGCCCAGTTCGCCGCAGTGACTCCTTCCCTGATTCTAGCTGGGATCTTGGAGCGGGTATCGGCCATCCTGTTCCACTTGTTTGCCACTGGGCTGGTGTTCCTGGCCGTGGCAAGAAAACAATGGCTGCTCTACCCGGCGGCTATTCTCTGCCACACACTGTTCAACTGTGTAGCTCTGCTGCCTTTGGACGTGTGGCCTATGGAAGGACTGTTGTTCCTCCTGGCTCTGGGATGCGGCTTCCTTTTCTGGAAAAGCCGAAAATGGTTCTCCACCCCACAAAGTATTTGACCTGACTCAAGCAAAAAAGGTCCCTTCCAAGTTGGAAGGGACCTTTTCTCTTTTTAAATGGGTCAGTCGCCCAGCAGAGCGTTATAGATGCTGTCCACTTTACCGTTTTTCAGATACACACGGGGCACCCGTTTGGACAGGCCGCAGACCACCTCATAGTTGATGCTGCCCTCCAAAGCGGCCAGCTCGTCAGCGGTGATCTCCTCTTCCCCATCCCGTCCGATGAGAGTAACCAAATCACCCACCTGTACATCGGGAAGGTCGGTCACGTCCGCCATCAGCTGGTCCATGCAGATCCGCCCCAGAATGGGGCACCGTTTTCCACCAATGAGCACCTGGGCTCCCTGAGCGGACAGAATCCGGGGATAGCCGTCAGCATAACCCACGGGAACCGTGGCCACTTTCATCTCTCGATCCGCAGTGAACACACGGCCATAGCTGATAGTAGCACCAGGTTTCACAGTCTTCACATGGGACACCACTGACCGCAGAGCCAGCACTGGAGAGAGCTCCGGCCGATTTCGCAAAGCGCCGGAGGGGTACAGCCCATAGATGACGATCCCCGCCCGGACCATATCCAGATGGGACAGGGGATAATCGAACACGGCGGCGGAGTTGGCACAGTGGCGCACCTCAAAGGAGACGTCCTCCCGCAGCAGGGATTCAATCATTTCCTTGAAGCAGCCGAACTGCCGCATGGTGAAGGAGTCACCCTCTTTTCCCTCGTCGGACACGGCAAAGTGGGTGAAGATTCCTTCCGGGTACAACCCCGGCAGGGTGCAAGCCGTTTTCACTTCCTGCACGGTGGCCTCGTCACGGCTGATATCCTGGTAGTAAAAGCCCAGACGGCTCATGCCAGTGTCGATCTTCACGTGGATTTTCACTTTGACCCCAGCCTCCACCGCATAGTGGGAAAGTTCCCGAGCGTAGTCCAGGCTGTACAGACACTGAGAAATATTGTGCTTAGACAGGGATGCCGCCGCTTCCGGTGGGGTATACCCCAGCACCAGAATAGGCTTATTCAAGCCCGCCAGCCGCAGCTGCAAAGCTTCCTCCAGGTTGGACACGGCAAACCAGTCCGCTCCCAGAGCCTCGAATTCCTGAGCCATACGCACAGCCCCGTGGCCGTAGGCGTCCGCTTTGACCACACAGCACACCTTGGCCTGAGGATTGGCTGCCTGGCGCACTGCCTGAAAATCACGGGCCAAAGCATCCAGGTCGATCTCCGCCCAGGTACGTCTTAAAATTTCTTTCATACAAGCTCACCTCCTGGGCGATGTTTTCCACTCCTGCTCTGGCAGGAATGCGTCCCCGATGGACACTCCGTCGGGGACGCTGATCTTCTGTTATCTATCCGGGAAAAGCATTGCACTGTTTCCCTAGTTCTTTTGATGCTCCGCTATACGGGGATCACTTAAAGTACTTTACGCCGCTTTCAAACAGCTGCTGATCCTTCTCGCCGGGGACGTTCTTATACAGGTTGACGCCCTTACGCTCGGAGTGACCCATCTTGCCCAGCACGCGGCCGTCGGGGCTGGTGATGCCCTCGATAGCGCACACGGAGCCGTTGGGGTTCCACAGGATATCGCCGCTGACAGTGCCATCGGGATCCACATACTGGGTGGCGATCTGGCCGTTCTCGATCAGCTTCTTCAGAGCCTTCTCATCGGCCACGAACCGGCCCTCGCCGTGGGACACAGGCACCGCGTGGATGTCGCCCGGGTTGACGCCCGCCATCCAAGGGGACTTGACGCTGGTGATCCGGGTGTAAACCATGCGGCTGACGTGACGGCCCAGGGTGTTGAAGGTCAGAGTGGGATCGTCCTCCTTGGGCTCGGTGATCTTGCCATAGGGCACCAGGCCCAACTTGATCAGCGCCTGGAAGCCGTTGCAGATGCCCAGCATCAGGCCGTCCCTGGTTTCCAGCAAATCGGTGACAGCCTGGGCGATGCGGGGGTTGCGGAAGGTGGTGGCGATGAACTTGCCGCTGCCATCCGGTTCGTCTCCGCTGGAGAAACCACCCACGACCATCAGGATCTGCGCCGAAGCGATCTTTTCGCTCAGTTCCTTCAGGCTGCGCTCGATGCTTTCCACATTCAGGTTATTGAAGACGTAAGTCTCGACGATGGCGCCCGCACGCTCAAACTGCTGCGCCGTATCGTATTCGCAGTTCTGACCT
>ENA-OPRR01002826-OPRR01002826.1-human-gut-metagenome-genome-assembly--contig:-NODE-2826-length-10703-cov-3.677122_pt1 | contig 10703 bp, 10 predicted proteins | sample MGYA00241796_ERZ501883 | MGnify/ENA primary metagenome ERZ501883 (study PRJEB25962, sample SAMEA2042406) | human gut metagenome | biome: human gut; feature: human-associated habitat; material: faeces...
TATCTGACCTGGGTATCGTAGGTGACGTTAAACAGATCCTGCCTAAACTGGCTGACGCTATCAGAAAATACAAAGCTAACAAAGCTACAAACTAATTCGTTTGCTACAAAGGGCTTCCCGAAAGGGAAGCCTTTTTTTGCGCAAAATTTTGGATGAAGTGAAAAGCGAGTTGTTTTCTGGTGTGAAAAGCGAGGAAGGAAAAATAGACAAGAATACAGAACGTGTATTTTGTGAGGAGAACGATAAGAATGGATAAGTGATGGGAAAATGCGGATGATAATCAATCAGCATAAATAAGAGTTTTGATAAAACATCAGTCGTTTTTCTATTAGTGTAAGTGATAGAGAACGAAACCTAAGTAGTAAAAAGGATAGAGAAAGGAAAATCCAGGAAGAAAAGATTTCATGTACAAAATGACATCGGAAAATAGAAGTTGGAAGGAAAAAAGGCAGGGGGTTTAAAATTAGAGTGAATAAGGAGAATGGACAGATACGGACGAAGAATAGGAAAGGCGAAGAAAAGATTTGATATGTAAAACAGTCAAAAAAGTTTTGGGGACAAAAATGAAAAGTGATATTGTAAATAGTGAGAAAGGTATTTACAAAAAAGACATAGGCAAAAATGCGATACAAAATATGAGATTATATATGAAATATATGGTTTTTCAAGGGATAGTATATGATTGTTGCATAAGAAAACAGTGAGAAAAAGCGCAAAAAATAGACTTTCTGTATGGTGTATGGTATACTGCAAGAAAACAGAAAAATAGGAAGGTGAGTATCATGCAGGAATTGGATTTTCAATTCAAAGATATTTTACAGATGGAACATCCTGAATTGATTTTGAAAAAGGCAAGACCTTTTATGGACTTGATGATGGAATATCAATGTGCTTTGATGGAAGTGGAAACAAAACTGAATGTTTTGAACGAAGAATTTGCGGCAAAATACCAGCGCAATCCTTTTGAATCCATCAAATCCAGAATCAAAGAGCCTCTGAGCATCATCAACAAAATGAAACGAAAAGGCTTTGAATTATCCGTGGAAAGCATGGAAAAGAACTTATTTGATATTGCGGGAATCCGTGTCATTTGTTCTTTCTGCGATGACATTTATGCCATTGCCAGCATGCTGACTGGACAGGACGACATCATTCTGGTGGATGTAAAAGACTACATCAAAAACCCGAAACCCAACGGATACCGGAGTTTGCATTTGATTTTGGATATTCCCATTTTCCTTTCTTCCGGAAAGAAACATATGAAAGTGGAAGTGCAGTTCCGTACCATTGCTATGGATTTCTGGGCAAGCCTGGAACACAAAGTAAAATACAAAAAAGATGTGGAACATTCGGAAGAAATTGTGGCAGAGTTGAAAGAATGTGCAGACGTGATCTCTGCTATGGATTGTCGGATGCAGGAAATTCGGAATAAAATCGAGGGGAAAGCATGAACGATGCAGGGGCAAACAACAAAAATGGTTTATTGGAAAAAGGGCGCAGCGGCATACTGCATGTGATTTTTGGGCGTTCCGCGGTGGTTCTGGTACTGATTTTGATTCAGCTGATCTTGATGTTTCTGGTCCTTGACTATTTCCGGAAAAGTGTACCTTACTTTTTTGGTGGGCATTTAATCATTGCACTGGCACTTATTTTTATTGTACTGAATCGTCCGTCAAATCCTGCCATGCAGCTTTCCTGGGTGGTCATTATCATGATTTCGCCCATTGTGGGTGGATTGTTCTATTTTTATGTGGAAACCCATCCGGGACAGCGGATTTTGGAAAGACGGCTGGAAACCCTTTACAAACAGACGGCTAAGTACATCACACAGGATGAAGAAATTGCCCAGAAGCTGGCGAAGCGGGACAAAGGAACAGCAAGGCTGGCAGACTACATCCGCAAGCATGGGAATTTTTCCGTATATCAGAACACGAAGGTGACATATTTCCCTTTGGGGGAAAACAAGTTTGAAGCCATGCTGCAAGAGTTGGAAAAAGCCGAAAAATTTATTTTTCTGGAATATTTTATTGTGGAAAAAGGGTATATGTGGGCGAAGATCCTGGAGGTTTTGCAGCGGAAGGTGGCGGAAGGCGTAGAAGTACGTTTGATGTATGATGGCACTTGCGCGTTCAACTATTTGCCTTACCGTTACCCTGATGAAATCAAGAAAATGGGCATTCAATGCAAGATGTTTTCACCTATTTTGCCTGTATTATCCACCCACTACAACAACCGCGATCACCGAAAAATACTGGTTATTGACGGAAAAGTCGGTTTTACCGGAGGGGTGAATATTGGGGATGAATACATCAACCGCCGTTCTCCTTTCGGACACTGGAAAGACACAGCCATTATGCTGGAAGGCGATGGTGTGGAAGGACTGACACAGATGTTTTTGCAGATGTGGAATGTTACAGAAAAATGCGAAGATTTCGGCAAGTATTTACAGAAAGAAAATTGCGGCATACAGGACGACAGCGGTTTTATCCTGCCTTTTGGGGACAGTCCTTTTGACCGGGAGCTCATTGGGGAAACGGTTTATATGGACATCATCAACCGAGCGGAGGACTATGTACATATTATGACGCCATATCTCATTATCGACCATGAAATGGAAACGGCGTTATGTTATGCGGCAAAAAGAGGTGTGGATGTGAAGCTGATATTGCCACATATTCCAGACAAGAAGATGCCTTTTGCTTTGGCCAAAACTCACTATCCCCAGTTATTGAAAGCGGGGGTACGAATTTTTGAATATACGCCGGGGTTTGTTCACGCAAAAGTGTTTTCAAGCGATGATTGCAAAGCTGTTGTGGGAACCATCAATCTGGATTACCGCAGTTTGTATCTGTATTTTGAATGTGGTGCCTTTTTATTTGACCTGCCTGTTATTGAAAAAATCGATAAGGATTTTGAACATACATTGGCAGAATGCCAGGAAATGACCATGGCAGATTACAGAAAAGGAAGTATAATGCAGAAAATTTGCGGCAAAGCATTGAAACTGCTGGCGCCGTTGATGTAAGAAAATGAAGATAGCTGGAATTCTTGAAATACGAAGAATTCCAGCTTTTTTGTATGAGAAAAGTGTCTATTTTTGCAGAGAAATGCGGTAGGAAAAAAAGAGGGTGCGACAGTCTTTGACAGGTTTTGCAGGGAAAAGGTGTTATATTTCATAAAGAAATGACATAGCAAAACCAAGGAGGAAAAAAGATGCGGTATTATTTCGATGGGGACAGCAATCTATACGGATATCATTCCGATGAAAAGCCCTTTACAATTCCCACAAAAGTAAAGCAGATGGGCGCCGTTGACCATAGACGGAAAATCTATGTAGAGGATTATGTGTATACATACTTATATCAATATGGCAAAAGTCACAGCTGTACGGAAAAAGTGGCGGCACTGGTAGGCAGGCAGATTGAGATAGACGGAGAAGAAATTCTCATGATCTGCGGTGCCATTCAGGGGAAAGATGCCACAGAGGAAAATGGGACACTGACATTCAGTGCGGCAACCTGGGAATATGTGGGCAGTCAGATGGACAAGTATTTCCAGGGAATGACGCTGGTGGGCTGGGTACATTGTCAGCCGGGATTTGGCGCCTTTCTTATGTCCAAGGATGAGGCTTTCCACAAGCTATATTTTCAAGAGCCATGGCAGGTGCTTTTTGTGGTAGATCCTGTGGACAAGCTGGATACCTTTTACATATACAACGAAGAAGCGGATGTATTACAGCAGGCGAAAGGATACTTTGTTTACTACGAAAAGAATGAAGAAATGCAGGAATACATGCTGGATCACAGTGTGGTGAAGCCCAAAGAAGCGAAAAATCCGGAAGAAGAAAAAGAAGAGAACACAGCACAAGAGAAACAGGACAAAGAAGAAACAAGACCTCAGGAAGGCCCACGAAGAAGGCGGCGGCCGACACCGGAAGAACGCATTGACGCGGCGCAGGAAATCCGGCGGGTATTACAGCGGCGGGCAAAAGAGGCGGAAGCGGCACAGCGCAGCAAATATACCATGCTGACCAGTGTAAGCTGCATATTATGTGTGATCTGTCTGTGTTTGGGGTATGGGTTATTCAGCAATTTGAACAGGTTGGAAGAACTGGAAACGAAAATGGCAATGGTACAGGATTCTTATACAGTACTGGCGGAGAATGTGGAGGATGTGAAAGTACAGGCGGCTTTTGCACCACGCATGACTGAGGCGGCAGAAGAAGAATCAAAAGAACAAGAAGAAACACAGAAAACAGAAGGACGGATACACGTTGTGGAAGCCGGGGAAACATTAGGCAGCATCAGTCAGAAATACTATGGAGATGGAAGTGGTGTGGAAAAAATTATGAATGCCAATGGACTGGATAATCCCAATCATATTGTATGCGGACAGGAATTACTGATTCCATAAAATGTGAAAAAAGCACGAAAAAAACCAGAAATTCAGAAAGAAAATGGAATTTCTGGTTTTTGTGCGTTTTTGGAATGGACAAATTACAGCTTGAATTTTACATGGAGTACCTTGCCAATGATATGCAGGCGAGGCAGTTCGGCAGGCGTAAAAACCATGGGCGCATAAGCGAGATTTTCTGCTTGCAGGATCAGCAGACCGTCTTTTTTCAGCACACGTTTCAGGGTGGCTGTTTCGTTGTCGATGATGACAACGGCAATATCACCGGACTCCACATCATCCTGTTTGCGGACAAAAACAAGATCGTTGGGATAGATACGGGCATTGATCATACTGTCCCCTTGGACGCGAAGATAGAAATATTCATGGCAGGCAGAAACTTCCGAAGCATCTACGGTTTCATAGCCTTCGATGTTTTCCACTGCAAGAGCCGGCATGCCCGCATGAACAGCACCAAGAATGGGAATTCGCACAGAATGGCGCAAAGAAAAGCTTTCCGCAGGCAGATAACCACAGGACACCATCAATTCTTCATAAGACACCTGAGGGCCGGCAATGGCGAGAAGAAGATCGGGAGAGGGCGGGCGATCCAAACGCAGATTCAGGTATTTAGACAGATATGTACGGTTAAAGCCTGTACGCTCAGAAAATTCGGTGGTGGTGGAATTGCCTATGAGTTTTTGCAGCTGTTCTTTGAATTTCACTTTTTGAAACATATACAAAACCTCCTATATATTTTTGTTCAGTATATCAGAAGAAAGAAAAAAAGACAATGGAAACTGTGAAAAAAGTTGACATGAACAAGCGTTCGTGATATGATGATAAAAACATAGTCAAATCGTGATGAAATATGATATTGCTTTTCGTAATGTGAATGTGTTTGCAGGATTTTGTCGATTGATGTCGATAAAATCCGGAGATTCACAGAAAATAAATTAGAATAATCACGATTTTGTGTATTTTTTGTGAAAATAATTAACGAAAGTTGGGTGTTTATGGGGAAGAAGGAAGATGTATCTAAAATGCATGCGTATTTGCAGAAAGAAGCCGAAAGTACCAGAGGAAAGGTGAAGCGGATACTTTTGGAATGGGGAGCAAGTTTAGACCAATGCGGCAGAAAACAGGAGGAGATCCGGAAGATTCTGCGACTGAAAGCAGAATGTGAAGGATTGGCGGCAGAGGTAAAAAGCAGGAGTATGGAAAAAGGCTTTTCTTTGATTGAGGAAGCCTATGACCACAACATTGCTGTTTTGCAGGAGGAGATTGAACGAAAGCTCACAGAAAAAAGAAAGATTGACGGTATGGTGGCTCTATTATCCAAAGAGGAACAGGAGCTGCTGTTTTTGCGGTATCAAAAGGGATATGGATATGATTACATTGCTTTGAAGCTGAATATGGGGCGGTCTACCTGTTTTCGCATTCATGACAGGATATTGACAGATTTGGCGGATAGACTCGAAAAAGAAGGATTTTTTTGCAAAGAGTGTGAAAAAAATTAACACAACAATGTTGGGACTTTTTGAGAGTTTGGGTGTGATAGGATTTGTTTGCGGCCGACAAAAGAAGCAAAGGAGGGAGGAGATGTCCCATGAAACATTGAGTGAAAAAGAGAAAGAGTTTTGCAGGGCATATGCAAAAGGGATGGCAGTGACAGAGGCTGCAAAAGCGGCGGGATACGCAAATGGAAGTTACGGAAAACAGCTGTTGCAGAAAGAGAAAATTAGGACTTTTTTGGCAGAAATGGAAAAGAAAGCGGCAGGGGTACCTTCTGAACAAAAAAAGGAGGAAGGAAAGATTGCACCAGGGGATGAGATACTGGCTTTTCTGACGGAAACCATGCGAGGCGGTGAAGAAACAGACATTAAGACTCGCATGCGGGCGGCGGAACTGCTGGGCAGGCGGAACGGGGCTTTTGCCAAGGAAGAAGCAGAAAACAGCCGGGTCATCATCATTGACGACATTGGGAGGGAAGAAGGGTGAAAGAGAAAAAGATATTTCTTTCTTCTCTCATCGGGCCGGCGTTTTACGAGGTGCATCGAGATATTGCAGCCAACAAGCATGTGCATTACTGGCTGAAAGGCGGCAGGGGCAGCGGGAAATCTTCCTTTGTTTCTTTGGAAATCATATTGGGGATGATGGCAGACCCGAAGGCACATGCGGTGGTGTTGCGCAAGGTGGCTGTGAACCTAAAGGACAGCGTTTTTGAACAGCTATGGTGGGCCATCCGCAGTCTGGGGGTGGAAGATCAATGGGAAAGCAAGCTGTCTCCCATGGAAATGGTCTACAAAAAGACCGGACAGAAGATCATTTTTAAAGGGGCAGACAAGCCAAGAAAAATCAAGTCCGCCAAGTTTCGGGAAGGATATGTGAAATACATCTGGTACGAGGAGGTGGACGAATTTTCGGGAATGGGGGAAATTCGTACCATTAACCAGAGCCTTATGCGCGGGGGTGAGGACTTTGTGGTATTTTACTCCTTTAACCCGCCCAGAAGCCTCCAGAGCTGGGTCAATGGGGAAGCGGCAGAAGAACGAGAGGACAAGCTGGTACATCACAGCACATACCAGGCTATGCCTAAGGAATGGCTGGGAGAACAGTTTTTTCTGGAAGCGGCTTACATGGAGAAGCGCCACAACGAAAGCTACCGTCATGAATATTTGGGAGAGGCTGTGGGATGCGGCGGGGAGGTGTTCCACAATATCGTTCTGCGGCAGATTACGGAAGAAGAAATCAGAACCTTTGACCATGTGGCAAGGGGGCTGGATTGGGGATATGCCATAGATCCCTTGCACTATACAGTAAACCATTATGACAGTACCAGACGGCGGCTGTATATTTTCTTTGAACTGCATAAGGTGGGCATGAGCAACCGATTGCTGGCAGCAGAGATTCAGAAAGAAAACAAAGGGAATGAACTTGTGGTTTGCGACAGTGCAGAACCAAAGTCCATTGCGGAATTGCAGGAATACGGCATTTCGGCTATGGGGGCGAAAAAAGGCCCGGACAGTGTGGTATATGGCATGAAGTGGTTACAGGATTTGGAGGAAATCGTCATTGACCCGAAACGATGTCCCATGACCGCAAAGGAATTTACGGAGTATGAGCTGGAAAGCGATGGAAATGGGGGCTGGAAGGCTTATTTTCCGGACAGGAACAATCACGCCATAGACGCGGTGCGGTACAGCAGAGAACGAGATATGCGGCCGGTACGGATTTGGTAGGGCCAAGGAAATGTTGGAAATGCGAGCAGACAGGGTGGTATAGCGAGGGGAATTTTAGAGGCAGGAGAGAGAAAAGAAATTTTGCCAAAAGTTTTTTTGAAAGGAAAAATGCCTGTTTACATTTTGGGTTGGAAAAGAAATGGGAAGAAAACGGCAGGCAGTTTTTTGGCAGAAAGGAGAAAGCATGTATTTATCGGAAATGGATTTGCTCAAAGCAAGGCTGACGGCGGAAGGCAGGCTCAGTCAAAGCAGGATTTTGCAGGAGATTCTGCGGGAGGACAGCCAGAGCGAACAGAAACGAAAAATGCGGGAGGGAGAGAGATATTACCGCTGCGACCATGATATTTTGCGGAAGGATTTTCGCAGGACGACTATTTCGGAAACGAAAAATGGCGCAGAGGAATTGAAACCATTTTTTAATCCCAACCGCAGCAATCACCACAATGTAAATCCTTTTCATCATACGCTGGTGGCTCAGAAAGCAGCGTACTTGGTGGGGAGAGAGCCTACCATCATGGTGAAAGGTGAGGGAAAAAGCGAATACGAAGCAGAACTGGCGACATTTTGTGATGCAGGATTCAACCGTACACTGCATCGCTGGGTGGTGGGGGCGGCAAACAAAGGGGTGGAATATCTCCATGTGTATTACAACGAAGATGGAGAATTCTGCACCTGTATTGTGCCGGCGGAAGAACTCATTGTTTGCTATGACGCGGTGCATCAGGAAGAAATGACGGACGTCATTCGATATTACGACATCAAGGTATTGGAAGATGGGAAAGAACATCTTCGAAGACAGGTGGAATGGTGGACAAAAGACGATGTGACTTATTTTTCCGAAAACAGTCAGGGGGAATTTTTACAGAAAAAACAGGTGCCTCACTGGCTGGTAACAAAAGAGGAAAACGGCGAGGAAGTGGAACGGATTGCACACAATTGGGGTCGGCTGCCGTTTATTCCTTTGCAGAACAATGGAGAGGAAACCACTGATTTGGAGCTCATCAAAGGGCTGGTGGATGCTTACGACCTGCTGAGCAGTGAAGGAACCAACAATCTGCTGGATTTAGTGGATTTGTATTGGGTCATTCAAGGATATGGCGGCGAAGCGGCAGGCGCTATGGCGAAGAAATTGCAGATCAACAAGGCAGTGCAGATTAGCGACAGCAGCGGGCATGTGGAGGCAAAGCAGGTGGAACTGCCTGTGGAAAGCCGCATGAGTTGGATGAAGATGCTGCGGAAGGATATTTTCCATTTTGGCATGGGCGTAGACACTGACAGCGAGGACTGGGGAAAGGCCCCTAGTGGTGTGGCATTACAGTTTCAATATGCCATGTTTTATCTGAAAATCAACGGCGTTATGCCGGAGATTCGCAGGGCGGTGAAAGAGGTGCTGCGATTTGCTACGGAGGATTGGAACCGCAGAGATGGCGGTCAAAGGGACTGGCGGAAAATACAGGTACAGCTCAATACCAGTGGGATTACGGATGATTTAGAAACCGTGCAGATGATTCGGGAATCCCAGGGGCTTGTCAGCGAAAAGACACTGCTGGGCAAACATCCTTTTGTGGAGGATGTAAACAGCGAAATGGAACAGTTGAAGAGAGAAAGAAGCAAGAAGGAGGAAACAACATGACACAGGAATTGATGCAGAGATTGGGGATTCAGAGTCCGGAAACAGCGGAAAAGGTGGAACAGTTTTTGCTGGCACTGGAAGAAAGAAACAGACTGCTGACAGAAAAAAGCGCGGCACTGGAAAGAGAAAAAACACTGGCGGAAGAAGCCTTGCAGAACGCAAAAAAAATCGCGGCCATGGAAAAAGCCATTCTGGAAGCTGGCGGCAAGAACGCCAAAGCCATTCTGGCACTCATTGATGCTGATGAAGTGACACTGAACGAAAAAGGGGAACTGGAAGGGATGGATCTGGAAGCGGTGAAAGCCGAAGCGCCTTATCTGTTCAATGAAAAAGAAGAAAAGACAAAAGGCACAGGTTTCCAGGCGGCTTACACCAAAAAGAAAACAACAAAGGAAAACGAAATCGCGCAGACATTTAGAAAAGCGCTGAGAAGATAAGGGGGAGAAAATATGAGCATCAACACAATGGAATACGCAGCAGTATTTATGCAGGAACTGGACAGTCAGATGGTGGAATGCGCCACCAGCGGCTGGATGGAGGATAATGCTGGACAGGTACAGTACAGCGGCGGCGCGGAAGTGAAGATTCCCAAAATGGAACTGAGCGGTCTGGGGAATTATGACAGGGACAAAGGCTTTGCAACAGGCAGTGTGACTGTCAACTACGAAACAAAGAAACTGACACAGGACAGAGGCCGTGCTTTTCAGGTAGACGCCATGGATGTGGATGAAACAAACTTTGCGGCAGTGGCAGGCAATGTCATGGGGGAATTCCAGAGAACAAAGGTCATTCCCGAAATTGACGCTTACCGTTATAGCACCATTGCTCAGTTGGCAGAAGCAAAGAGCAAGAAAAAAGATTACACACCGGCGGCAGACACCATTCTGGAAACACTGCTGAACGATGTGACAGAAATTCGTGATCTGGTGGGCGATGGTGAAGAAATCGTTGTGACTATGTCCGCAAAGGTAGCTGGTATGCTGGATCTGGCTAAGGGCGGCAACAATGTCATTGACAGCGGCGAATTTACTCAGGGCAATATGACACTGAAGGTAAAAGAGATCGACGGTTGCCCTATTATCCGTGTGCCTTCTGCCAGATTTAAAACAAAATACGATTTTTATGACGGTGTTTCCGGCGGAAAGGAAACAGGCGGTTTTGTGGCTGCGGCAGATGCAAAAGATATCAACTGGATCATTGCTGTGAGACAGGCACCCATTGCTGTTTCCAAAACAGATGTGACACGTATTTTTGACCCTATGACAAACCAGAACGCAAATGCGTGGAAAATTGATTACAGAAAGTACCATGATCTGTGGATCACAGACAACGGTATGGAAGGTGTGCTGGTCAGCGTAAACAGCGCCGAATAAAGGCGGTGGGGCCATGAAGGAAGCAATTTTGGCAAAAATGGCGGAACTGCGGCAGGTGGGGGC
>ENA-OPRR01002833-OPRR01002833.1-human-gut-metagenome-genome-assembly--contig:-NODE-2833-length-10680-cov-2.690635_pt1 | contig 10680 bp, 9 predicted proteins | sample MGYA00241796_ERZ501883 | MGnify/ENA primary metagenome ERZ501883 (study PRJEB25962, sample SAMEA2042406) | human gut metagenome | biome: human gut; feature: human-associated habitat; material: faeces...
GAGCCTGTGAGGTAACCGTTGCAGACGAATTATCTATTTCCGTCACACGCGGCCTGCTGCGATACGGTTTCCGGCAGAGAATCTGTAAAAAAGAGAGCCGTAATCTTGGTCTTAAAATAGTCAATCACAGGTCCGAATAAAAAAGAAACAAGAATTGTGATGATTCCGACGACTCCGCCTAACAGATATCCACAGACTGTGAAGGCGATATCCCACAGAATGCGTACGGTTTTAAAGGAAAAACGAGTCTGATGTTCAGTTATAATGAAAGGGATTGCGTCATAGGGCGCGACTCCTAGATCAGCAGCTATGTAACCGGAGACTCCGATGACCAGAATCGCGATGGTTGGAAATAGAAGAATCCAACGCACTGCTGTGATTTCAAAAAAGTTTTCAGGCAGAATTTGAGCCCAGATGTAGCGAAAAAAATCGGACAGATAGCCGATCAGTACCATATTTGCCAGTGTACCGAAACCGATCAGATGCCGATTAAAACGGATCACTATGAGAAACATCAGCAGATTTAAGAGAAGCTGCCAGTTTCCAAATGAAATGTGAAGTTTTGCAGACGCACCGTAATTAAAACAAGAATACGGGTCGGTACCAAAATTAATGGATATCATGATAGAAAGAATAAAACCTAAGATGAAAACGCTGACCAGCATTACGATCAGCCTCTGCTTAAAATGATCGGGAAATAGACGCCAAGAATTCATAACTGCACCTCTTAAAATAATATTAATGTACACGTTTGCATACGCTATCTATCATAGCGAAAAAAAGAAATTTTGTCTATAGAATCTGTGAATATAACGGTTTAATTATCATGAAATATATGTTTTAGTTGGAGACTTCAAAAAATTAAGGTTTGATTTTTTTGAAAAAATAGATATAATAACTCCTATACGTGACCGTAATGTCTGTGGTGACGTAACAGTTCATCCAGTGCCATTCGTAAAAACATATTGCGTGTTTACCGCAGCTGACGCTGCTGTTTTATTCATGGAGAGGCGCTTAGCTCGTACAGATGTCTGTTCGCAAAAACATACAAGTATGCTTTATGCTTTCCGTACACTGTATGGCTGAACTATCATGGGGCGTTATTGTTGTTGTGTAAAGCAGTTGTAAATAATTTCAGACCAGATTAGGGGTATTCCTTGTATGAGTGATAAGAAAAATAAAAGAAGACAGAAAAAAAGAAGATTTCTGGTTTTGAATAAAGACGGTTATTATGATTATAGCCTTTTGGCAGTAGTTGTTCTGCTGACCTGTTTTGGGTTGGTGATGTTATACAGTACCAGTGCCTACGTGGCAGAAGCCAGATTTGAAGATGATATGTACTATTTCGGAAAACAGGCCGCAATCAGCGCCGGTGGAATCGTATGTATGGTAATAATCTCCATGTTTGATTACCATATCCTGAAGAATTTCACGACATTTTTATATGCGGCAGCGATGGTCTTGATGCTTCTGGTCTTGTCCCCGCTGGGGGTTACAGTGAACGGGGCGAAGAGATGGTTGAAACTGGGTGTGCAGTTTCAGCCTTCAGAGATTGCGAAGATTGCCGCGATTGTCTGCATTTCGTATTTGATTGTACAGATGGGAAAACAGATACAGACGCTCAGAGCGACCGTGGTTTTACTGGGAATAGGCGGGGTGCTGGGTGCTACGGCATATCTGGCGACAGATAACCTGAGTACGGGTATCATTATCTGCGGTATCACCTGGATTTTGGTGGCGATGGCCAGTCCTTATACGAGATACTTTGTGGCAATTACAGCCGTCATGTTTGTACTTCTGGTTATTCTAGTTCAGATTTTGAAATTCAGCATTGACACTGCGGAGAGCGGAAGCTTCCGTGTTCAGCGAGTTCTGGTGTGGCTACATCCAGAACAGAATTCAGATGCGGGCGGCTACCAGGTTATGCAGGCTCTGTACGCGATTGGCTCGGGAGGTTTTTTTGGAAAAGGTCTGGGAAACAGTGTGCAAAAACTGGGTTCTGTGCCTGAGGCCCAAAACGATATGATCTTTTCGATTGTGTGTGAGGAGCTGGGGATTTTCGGAGGAGCTCTGGTTCTGCTGCTCTTTGCCTATCTTTTATACCGACTGTTTTTTATCAGCCAGAATGCGCCGGATTTGTTCGGGTCTTTGTTGGTAGCTGGAATTATGATACATATTGCTTTGCAGGTGATTTTAAACATCTGCGTGGTAACCAACATTATCCCAACGACGGGTGTGACGTTGCCTTTTGTCAGCTACGGAGGTACTTCGATTCTGTTTCTCATGGCCGAGATGGGAATTGCCCTGGGAGTTTCTCACCAAATTAAGCTGCAGGAAGTGGAGGAAGAGTCTAGGAAGCAGATTGCTGTCAGCGGACAGAGACATTAGTGTCTGTTGGTGTCGAAGATATGTGAGCTTTGTCTGTGAATAGGTGCAGGAAGAAGTTGAGCACCATCAGTCATGGCTACGTAACGCCGGAATTAGTAACAGTTCAGCCATAACAGCTCGAATTAGCTGCTACGCAGCTTATGTCACAGCATATGCGGCTAAATCCTCGCTTATGGCTAAACGTCAAATATAAAGAATAAAAAAATCTTTGTTTTCAAACAAGTTTGAACTCAGATTTTTTAACTTTGTGCAGGGTTGAATCGTTATCGGAATTTTGGAAAAATCTGAAATATGTCTTGACAAATCAGAAAGCAGAATATATACTTTGAGCATCAAAATAATTGCTGAAATGCAGATGATTGATGAGAAAAAGGAGATATGAAAAATGTTAGAGAACATGAAGGAAATCATTGCTGAACAATTGAACTGTGACGCTGATTCTATTACTTTGGAGACAAATTTTAAAGATGATCTGGGAGCAGATTCTTTGGATTTGTTTGAATTGGTAATGAGCTTGGAGGACAAGTATTCTGTGGAGATTCCTGCGGAGGAGTTGACAGATCTGACAACGGTTGGAGCAGTAATTGATTATTTGAAAAATAAAGGTGTGGAAGAGTAATCCACACCTTTCTCCTTAAATGTCTGAGTATATGAGGGGCGAGGCAGCCCTGTCCGCCGTGGGGCGGACAAAATTTTTTTTCGACATATATTTTGCATATCAAACTATTTTGTGATTATGATAAAAAAGGTGGAAATATGAGTAGAGTTGCTTTTATCTTTCCTGGCCAGGGTGCACAGTATGTGGGGATGGGCCAGGATTTTTATGAAAAAATACCAGTTTGTAAAAGAGTGATAGATCTTGCGGGCCAGGTGGCGAAATTGGATTTACCTGCTCTTTGTTTTGAGCAAAACGACAAGATCAATATTACAGAATATACACAGATCGCAATGCTTGGTGTATCCGTGGCAATTTTGGAAGCCTTAAAAGAACAGGGAATGTCTTCCTGTGTCAATGCGGGATTGAGTCTGGGCGAGTATGGAGCTTTGGTGGCTTCTGGGGCGATGTCTATGGAGGATGCTTTTGCAGTGGTGCGAAAAAGGGGAATTTACATGCAGGAAGCAGTTCCCACAGGCGGTGCTATGGCTGCGGTTTTGGGCTGCGAAGCGGAGATGATCGAAAAGATCTGCCAGGAGACAGAAGGAATTGTCTCAGTGGCAAACTATAACTGTCCGGGGCAGATTGTAATTACTGGGGAGACAAAGGCAGTTAGCATGGCGGGAGAGGCATTGAAAGAAGCAGGGGCCAGAAGAGTACTTCCGCTGAAGGTAAGTGGTCCTTTTCATTCTAAGATGCTGACAGGGGCAGGTGAGCAGCTGAAAAAGGTGCTGGAACCTGTAAAAATTATGAATTTTGATATTCCTTATGTGACGAATGTCACCGCGGAGTATGTGACAGACCCATCATTAGTGAAATCTCTGTTGGTGCAGCAGGTGTCTTCTTCTGTTCTTTGGCAACAGAGTGTAGAGAGAATGATTTCTGAAGGGGTAGACACGTTTATTGAGATCGGTCCTGGAAAGACACTGACCGGATTTATGAGAAAGATCAATCGGAATGTAAAAGCCGTAAATGTAGAAAAATTGGAAGACTTGGAGAAAGTGGTAAAAGGAGTATAAGAAAATGTTAGAAAATAAAGTAGCATTGGTAACAGGAGCCAGCAGTGGAATTGGAAGAGAGATCGCGAGAACGCTGGCAAAAGAGGGTGCTTTTGTTATCATCAATTACAATGGTTCCCAGGCAGGAGCAGAAGAGGCAAAAGGGATTATCGAGAGTGAAGGTGGAAAGGCCGCGGTTTATCAGTGCAATGTGAGTGATTTTGACGCCTGTGAAGCCATGATGAAGGATTTAGTAAAAGAATATGGACATATTGATATTCTGGTGAACAATGCGGGAATCACAAGGGATAACTTGATTATGAAGATGAAGGAAGAAGATTTTGACGCGGTTTTGAATATCAATCTGAAGGGAACCTTCAATACGATTCGCCATCTGTCTCGTCAGATGCTGAAACAAAGAAGCGGAAAGATTATTAACATTTCCTCTGTCTCTGGAATTTTGGGGAACGCAGGACAGGCCAATTATGCGGCGTCGAAGGCTGGGGTGATCGGTTTGACCAAGACGATGGCAAGAGAGCTGGCTAGCCGAGGAATTACAGTGAATGCGGTGGCCCCTGGTTTTGTGGACACAAAGATGACGCAAGTTCTTTCGGAGGATGTAAAGAAAGCTGCCTGTGGGCAGATTCCCCTGGGACGTTTTGGGAAAACTTCTGATATCGCCAATGTGGTGGCATTTCTGGCATCAGAAAAGGCAGATTACATTACTGGGCAGGTCATCAGTGTGGATGGCGGAATGAATATGTAGGAGGAGTAAGATGAGAAGAGTAGTTGTGACAGGGATGGGAGCGATCACTCCCATCGGTCTGAATGTAGAGGAGTTCTGGAACGGTGTGAAGGAGGGCAGAACTGGTTTTGGGGAAGTGACCCATTTTGACACCACGGAATTTAAAGTGCATCTGGCAGCGGAGGTCAAAGGTTTTCAGGGAAAAGACTACATGGATTTTAAGGCTGCGAGAAGAATGGAACTGTTTTGTCAGTATGCAGTGGCAGCCGCGAAGGAAGCGATGGAAGACTCAGGGCTGGATATGGACAAAGAGGATTCCTTCCGTGTGGGCTGTTCCATCGGTTCAGGGATTGGAAGCCTTCAGGTAATAGAACGGGAATATAAGAAAATGATGGAGAAAGGACCGAACCGTGTCAATCCTCTGATGGTTCCGCTAATGATTTCCAATATGGCGGCCGGCAACGTGTCCATTCAGCTAGGGCTGAGAGGAAAAAACATTAATGTTGTGACGGCTTGTGCAACAGGAACCAATAGCATTGGTGAAGCTTTCCGAAGTATTCAGTGCGAGGATGCCGATGTGATGGTAGCAGGCGGTACAGAAGCGGCGATCACACCAGTCGGATTGGGTGGCTTCGCGGCGTTGACTGCACTTTCTACTTCCACAGATCCGCAAAGATGCTCGATTCCATTTGACAAAGAAAGAGACGGTTTTGTGATGGGTGAGGGAGCAGGTGTGGTAATTCTTGAAGAATTGGAACACGCGAAGAAAAGAGGGGCAAATATTTTGGCGGAGGTTGTGGGCTACGGTACCACGGCGGATGCTTACCATATCACTTCACCTATCGAAGATGGCTCCGGAGCGGCAAAGGCTATGGAGCTTGCGATGAAAGAGGCGGGGGTACCTCTGGAGGCTTTGACTTACATCAATGCCCACGGTACCAGTACCCACCACAATGATCTCTTTGAGACCAGAGCCATCAAAACTCTGTTCGGGGAACATGCGAAAGATATCCGCGTCAACTCTACGAAATCCATGGTCGGCCATCTATTGGGTGCTGCCGGAGCGGTAGAGTTTATTACCTGTGTGAAGACGATTCAAGAAGGATGGATTCACAAAACAGTAGGATATCAGGTGCCGGACGAAGAGTGTGATCTGAATTATGTGACCGAAGCTGCGATTCAGGAAGATGTGGAGTATGCACTGAGTAATTCTCTGGGATTCGGCGGACACAATGCCAGCATTCTGTTGAAAAAATATCACGGATAAATTGTGAGGTGGACAAGATGGATTATGATAAAATCAAAGAGCTGATTGAGGCCGTGAGTAAGTCAAATTTGACTCGTTTCGAGGTGGAAGAGGGTGGACTGAAAATTTCCATGCGCACAGACAAAGACAGTAAGAATATTGTCGTGGCTGCATCGCAAACGGCGGCAGCTACTGTGGCAGAACCCATGGTACAAACGGCGGCTGTGCCACAGGTAGAAGAGACGGCCGGTAGCATGGTGGTGAAATCTCCTCTGGTGGGAACCTTCTACTGTGCGCCTAACGTGGACGCAAAGCCATATGTCCAGGTGGGCGACGTGGTGAAAAAAGGCCAGGTTCTGGGGATTGTAGAGGCCATGAAGCTGATGAATGAGATTGAGTCCGAATTTGAGGGTGAGATCAAGGAGATTTTAGTGGAAAACGAGCAGATGGTGGAGTATGGACAGCCGCTGTTTGTAATTGGATAGAGGAGGCCAAACGATGAAGCTGACGACGAAAGAGATTATGGAGATTATTCCTCACAGACAGCCTTTTTTGCTGATTGATACCGTGGAAGAGCTGGAACCAGGCGTCCGAGCAGTGGCAAAAAAATGTGTGTCTTATAATGAACCGTTTTTTGCAGGACACTTTCCCCAGGAGCCGGTGATGCCAGGAGTGCTGATTATAGAGGCACTGGCTCAGGCTGGTTGTGTGGCGATGCTGTGCAAGCCGGAGAACAAAGGAAAAATCGGATATTTCGGCGGAATTAATTCTGCGAAGTTTAAGAATAAAGTAGTGCCGGGAGATGTACTAACCCTGGAAGTGGAGATCATCAAGCAGAAAGGGCCCATCGGAATCGGTAAGGCAAAGGCGGTAAAGCAGGACGGAAAAGTTGCTGCAATGGCGGAGCTGACCTTTGCCATCGGATAGGAGTAGCGAGATGTTTGGAAAGATATTGATTGCCAATCGAGGAGAGATCGCCGTCCGTATCATCCGTGCGTGCAGAGAGCTGGGAATTCAAACCGTCGCTGTCTACTCGGAGGCTGACAGAGACGCTTTGCACACACAGCTGGCAGATGAGGCGATCTGTATCGGGCCGGCGGCCCCAAAGGACAGTTATTTGAATATGGAGAGGATTTTAAGTGCCACTATCGCCTCCAAGGCCCAGGCAATTCATCCGGGCTTTGGTTTTCTCTCGGAAAACAGTAAGTTTGTGGAGATGTGTCAGCAGTGCAATGTGACCTTTATCGGTCCGTCTGCGGAACTGATTCAGAAGATGGGGAATAAGTCGGAAGCGAAAAACACGATGCGAAAGGCAGGTGTTCCCGTGGTTCCTGGCACCAAAGAGCCGGTGTATGACCCTGAAAGCGCATTGGAGGCGGCCAGAGAAATCGGCTTTCCGGTGATGATAAAAGCTTCTTCCGGCGGAGGCGGCAAAGGGATGCGAATCGCTGAGAGCGAAGCAGAATTTCTGGAGCATTTTCAGATGGCTCAGCAGGAATCAGTCAATGCTTTTGGGGATAACACCATGTACTTGGAGCGGTATGTGAGAAAGCCGCGCCACGTGGAAGTACAGATTATGGCCGATAAGTTTGGAAATGTGGTGCATTTAGGAGAGAGAGACTGTTCGATTCAAAGACGGCATCAGAAGATGATCGAGGAGTCTCCCTGTGTGGCTCTGACAGAGGAGCTTCGCCAAAAGATGGGACAGACTGCGGTACGGGCGGCAAAGGCAGTGGGCTATGAGAATGCTGGAACGATAGAGTTTCTGTTGGATGAATCGGGGGAGTTTTTCTTTATGGAGATGAACACACGGATTCAAGTGGAGCATCCTGTGTCGGAGCTTGTCTCTGGCGTGGATTTGGTAAAGGAGCAGATTCAAGTGGCCGCAGGGCTGCCTCTTTCTGTGAGCCAATCCCAGATAGAACTTCGAGGTCATGCGATTGAGTGTAGAATCAATGCGGAGGACCCGGGACGCAATTTTATGCCCTGTCCGGGGACGATTGAGTATTTACATTTGCCAGGTGGAAATGGAGTGCGGATGGATACTGCGGTGTATAATGGCTATCATATTCCGCCAAACTATGATTCTATGATTGTCAAGGTAATTGTCCACGACAAAGACCGGCCCAGCGCAATCCGAAAGATGCAAAGCGTGCTCGGAGAGCTGGTCATTGACGGCTTGAAGACGAACATTGATTTTCAGTATGAGATTTTAAGCGAGCCTGATTTTCAAGCGGGAAAGATTACGACGGATTTTATCCCGGAACATTTCGGTGAATAAGGAGTGATACCATGCCTGATTTGAAAAAATTTTTTAAAAAGACCAGCGTCTCACAGCCGGTGGAGCAGACGCCTGAAGTGCCTAAGGGACTTTGGGTAAAGTGTCCGAAGTGCTCGGAGATGGTCTATAAGGAGGATGTGGTTGAAAATCACTATGTCTGTCCCAAATGCGGAGGTTATTTCCGTATCAAGGCAAAGACAAGGATGAAGATGGTTTTGGACCCGCATTCCTTCGAGGAGTGGTTTACGGGAATTGAAAACACGAATCCGTTGGATTACCCGGAATATCCACAGAAGGTGAAGGCGCTTCAGGAAAAAACGCGGCTAGATGAGGCCGTGCGCATCGGACTAGGGACCGTGGATGGGCAGCCTGTGGTAATCGGTGCCTGTGACGCCAGGTTTCTCATGGCTAGCATGGGCTATGTGGTGGGAGAGAAGATCACCCGGGCCTTCGAGGAGGCGACAGTCAGAAGACTGCCGGTAGTGCTTTTCTGCTGTTCTGGTGGTGCGAGGATGCAGGAGGGAATGGTCTCTTTGATGCAGATGGCAAAAACTTCCGCGGCGATTAAGGCTCACTCAAAGGCAGGACTGTTTTATCTTCCGATTTTGACAGACCCTACCACGGGAGGAGTCACCGCAAGCTTTGCGATGCTAGGAGATGTGATACTTGCGGAGCCGGATGCTCTGATCGGGTTCGCAGGGCCTCGTGTGATTCAGCAGACCATTGGGCAGAAGCTGCCGGAAGGGTTTCAGAAATCGGAGTTTTTGCTGGAGCATGGAATGATTGACGCAATTGTGACCAGAGACCAGTTAAAAGCGACGGTTTCCAACCTTATTCGTCTTCATTCCAAAAAGCCGGATTATGCTTCTTTCCCTCAGGAGTGGCCGGGAAGAAAGCAGTTTCACGAAAAAAAGAAGGGGCATAAGGCCAGCGCTTCTATGAGTGCGTGGGAGCGGGTTCAGACCGCGAGAAGTCCCAAAAGACCGGTGGCCTTGGACTATATTTCGCTGCTGTTTGGGGACTTCATGGAGCTTCACGGAGACAGGGCCTTTCGAGATGACGGAGCGGTAATAGGTGGAGTCGCCTACCTGGATGGACAGCCTGTAACTGTGATTGGAATTCAGAAAGGTAGAAGCACCAAGGATAATCTGATTAGAAACTTTGGAATGCCATCTCCGGAAGGATACCGAAAAGCACTGAGACTGATGAAGCAGGCGGAGAAATTTGGACGCCCAATTATCACATTTATTGATACGCCAGGTGCTTTCTGCGGCATTGAGGCTGAAGAGAGAGGTCAGGGGGAGGCGATAGCCAGGAACCTGATGGAGATGTCTGATTTGACGGTGCCGATTCTCTCGATTGTCATTGGAGAAGGAGGAAGCGGCGGGGCTCTCGCCCTGGGTGTGGGTAACGAGGTGTGGATGATGGAGAATTCTACCTACACGATTCTCTCGCCGGAAGGCTTTGCATCTATTCTCTGGAAAGACAGTAAGAAGGCCGACGAGGCAGCTGAGGTGATGAAGGTGACAGCGGCTGAGTTGAAAGAACTGGGAATCATTGAGAGAGTGATTCCAGAAGAGTCCCCAGCTTGTGCAGACAATTTAGAAGAGATCGGGGAATATTTGAAGATTCAGATTAAGCGATTCCTGCGCAGACAGGCTGGAAAGACGAAAGAGCAGTTTGCGATGGAACGGTATGAGAGATTTAGGAGAATGTAATGAAAAATCGTAAGCCATTGGTGATCGGAAATTTGACAGCTAGGATTCCTGTGATACAAGGCGGAATGGGTGTGGGAATCAGCCTGTCCAGCTTAGCTGGGAGCGTGGCGGCCTGTGGAGGCGTCGGTGTGATTTCCACAGCTCAGATCGGCTGGAGAGAAGCTGATTTTTGTAAGAATCCTCTGGAGGCTAATTTTCGGGCTATGAAAAAGGAAATCTTGAAGGCCCGCCAGATTTCGGAGGGAAAAGGAATACTGGGAGTGAACATCATGGTTGCCACCCAGCATTATAAGGAGTATGTGAAGGAGGCAGTGAAAAACGGGGTCGATTTGATTATCTCAGGAGCCGGGCTTCCTGTGGATTTGCCCGGATTGGTTCAGGGCAGCAAAACGAAGATCGCTCCGATTATCTCCTCCCTGAAATCGGCGAAGGTGCTCTGCAAAATGTGGGATCGAAAGTACCAGACAGCCCCTGATTTGGTGGTAATTGAAGGACCAAAAGCGGGAGGACATTTGGGATTTTCGAGAGAAGAGCTAGAGACAATAGATGAGCTGGGATATGATGAAGTGATTCGCTCTGTCGTAAAATTGGTGAGGGAATATGCGGATAAGTACAAAAAAAAGATACCTGTAGCAGTGGCGGGCGGGAT
>ENA-OPRR01002838-OPRR01002838.1-human-gut-metagenome-genome-assembly--contig:-NODE-2838-length-10670-cov-2.530287_pt1 | contig 10670 bp, 5 predicted proteins | sample MGYA00241796_ERZ501883 | MGnify/ENA primary metagenome ERZ501883 (study PRJEB25962, sample SAMEA2042406) | human gut metagenome | biome: human gut; feature: human-associated habitat; material: faeces...
TTGGCCGTCTCGGAGACGGGGAGCACGCCGCCGGCCACCATGGCAATCAGGGCATAGAAGATTGCGATGGCAATGGTAGCCACCAGGATGACCTGGGGCAGATCCTTGGTGGGGTTCTTGGCCTCTGCACTCAGGTTGACCATGTCAATGCCGCCGGCGGTGGCCCAGGTCAGCAGCACAGCGCAGGTGATGATGCCCATGGGGCCGGCGGGGGCAAAGTCCACTGTAAACAGGGTGCTGTAGTCCACCTTGGGCAGTCCGAACACGATGAAGCAGGTCATGGCCAGAGCCAGCACGATATCCATGACGATCTCCAGCTTGGCCGCGCCCTCAATGCCCAGCAGGTTGGTAATGAAGAATACGGTCAGGCAGGCCACCGCCACGGGGACAATGGGCACCTGCGGCAGCACGCCCTGGAGATACTGGGCGAAGCTGATGGCGTACATGGCCAGGGAGACGTTGGAGGCAAAGAAGATGACGATGTAGAAGCCGGCGAACTTGGGACCCCACAGGGTGCCCATCATGGAGTAATAGCCGCCGCGGAAGCGGGCGGTACCCGCCATCACGATGAAGGGCAGGGCCTGGAGCAGAATGAAGACGGCGGAGAGCAGAATCCCGATCCACGCCGACTTGCCCGTGTACCCGATGCCGATTCCGATCAGCGAAAACACGCCGGAGCCGATCACATGGCCGAAGGCGATGGAGTACAGCTCCTTTTTCCCCAGCGTCCGGTTCAGATCCTCTGTTGTCAGCATTTTCTTTTCTTTGTTTTCCATGGACAATCCTCCTCTACTTATTGGTCGGCCTGTGCCGACCGTTCCCTGTCCGGGACTCCGCCTGCACACAAACCGGAGTCCCTCCTCCGACCTGCGGGGACCGGAAACGCCACAGGCCTTTCGTTCAAGCCGCAGGACGGCAGTGCCCCCGCAGCCTCAAGCGCATATTCGAAATCCATGGGTTACATCTGTTTTCCTTCTCCCTCGGCAAAAGGCTCCTTTCCCTTTAAACTAGACCAGACTCGACCTGTTTTTTATTCCGATTGCAATCTTCATATGTTAAGTATAGAAAACTTGATACAGAAAAATAGCCCCTTCCCTGCGGATATTTTGGGGGTTTTGCTAAAATAAAACCGGCTGCATCCCGGAAAAATACAACAAAAAGTACAGCCAACTGACGACCAGTTGGCTGTACTTCTGTTTATATTGTATAGGTTTTCAAACGAGGAAAATCACTGGAATTTTTCAATCAAATGTGATGAAAACCCACAATTTTTGCTATAAAAAGAATTCCACAGGATTAGGACGGGCAATCCGAAAACGTATAGTTTTTCAAAGCACAGCAGCAGGATCTCAAAGGGGGCCAGCTTGAGGGTCAGATGGTAGGCGCCGTCCAGCTCCAGAAGATTCAGGGACATTTCAGGGGCCAGTGTTCCGTTGAGTACCCGCAGCGTCTCTGCGGAAAGTCTATCCGCCGGCGGCAGGGGGAAATCCCGGTACCTGGATGCGTATTCCTCAGAGGTAAGCCGGTACTTCCGGATGGCGAACCGCCCCGTCATGCCCCGGACGCTCAGTGTGACCTCCCGGTTGTAGTCGTGATCCTTCATCAACTCCACAAAGGGGGCCTGTTCCTCGACCCGGGAGCCACCCTCGAACAGCGTGTCGAAGCACGCGTCATAGTGGTAGAGCAGCACCTGGATGTCCTCCCTCCCGGACTGCCTGGCGGCCAGGTACATATCGCCCTGGGCGATTACCGTGTCGCCCAACTGCTCCAGCAGGGAGAGCAGGTGGTAGACCGGGCGCTTGAGCCCCTCCGGGGTCAGCAGGGCCACACCCGAATCCCCGTCCAGCAGCGTGAGCCGGGGCATACGGCTCCCCCGGCTTGAAGCCATGGTGTGGAGGAGGTAGCCCGGCATATAGCCGGAGCCATACAGCGCATTGGCTTCCGGCCGGTGCTCTGCCCCGGTGACGCGCACCGGAAGCCGGAAGGCGGACAGGGCCTCCGCCAGAGTCCTGGCCCGCTCCTCCTCCCCGGGAGCCGCCGGAACGATCACCTCCAGTTCACCGCCGGGCCGCAGAAACCGCTCCCGCAGGGGCTCCAACTCCTCCCTCAGCCCCCGGAGCGGCTCCCCCGGCGGCACACAGACCCGCAGCCTCATTCTCAGCGACCACAGATCATTCAGGATATAGTTCAGCACTCTGGGGCTGTTCCGGTAACGGCGCAGAAAGTCCAGATCAAGCGCAACGGTGTCCAGCCCCAGCTCCTCCCGCAGCCGCCGCAGCTCCGGAAAGCAGGTGATGTGGTCGTAGGCGGCACCCGCCAGGCTGACGCACCGGGGCCTCCGGAGGGGCTTCTCCTCATACCGTCCGCCCCAGTCCAGCGAGATCTCCTCCGACTTCCGGCAGAATTTTTGCAGCAGGAGCTCCAGCTCCTGCCCCTCCAGTGCCCTGCAGCTATATGCCTGCACCGCAATGGTGCGGCTCTGGTACCTGCGCCGGTACTGCTGTGGCGTGGTGCGAAAGCTCTTTTCAAAGCTGTCGCTGAAATATTTGTACTTGGAAAAGCCGCATTCGTAGGCGATGGTCTGGAGCCCCTTGCCCCCCTCCAGCAGCATGGCCGCCGACTTCTCCACACGGGCCATGTTCAGGAAGGTCCGGAAGCCCACGCCGCAGCCGTTCTTGAGAATGTTGGTCAGGTGGTTGGCGCTGATGTGCTCCATGGCCGCCACATCCTCAATGCGGATAGGCTTGTTGTAGTTGCGGTAGATGTAGTCCGTGATCCGGCGGATGCGCCGGAGCTGGAGCTCGTTTCCCTTGTAGGCGTTGTTGAACTCGGGAAAGCCGCTGCCCAGATAATAGCACTGGAACTCCTTGATGAGAGTGTTGAGAATCTTCTCCCCCACCTCCCTGTAGGCAGCCGTCTCCGTCCCCGTCCGGTCCAGCAGCCTGGGGAGCTGCTTTTTCAGATAGCTGCCCAGCATTTGGATTCCCGCGGTATTGTTCTCCAGGGCACTGTTGGCAAACTGGTAGGTCCGCAGGTCCGGAAACTCCGCCCGGTATGCCTCCACATTGATGTGCAGCAGCATCACCGTCCCCCGGGTGTGGGGATAGGCGCAGAGCCGGTGTAGCTCCCGCGGACAGCTCACGTAAATATCCCCGGCCTTCATGTCCAGCACGTTGTTGACCACTGTGAGCTCAAAGGAGCCCTCCAGGGCAAACATGATCTCCAGAACGTCGTCGTGCATATGAAAGGGGTATTCCTCCACCTCCACGATACTGCACTGCAGCGGCGCATTGTCGGGAAACGCGATTGTCTCATACAGCATGTCCCTTCCGTCCTTTCCGTTGTGCTCCGGCTCCGCGGGTGTCACGGCCAGCCCTTTGGGGGATATTTTACCGTATTTTCAAACTGCTTTCCAGCAAAATCTGGATTTCACTCTGTTTCTCTCTCCGCATGCTTTTGACAGCAGGCCATTGTAAAATATATACAAGAAATTGCATCTACACCTTTCCTATATTGACGTTTTTTCCACCCCATGCTATCCTATTGTCATAGTACTGTTACAGGAAGGGGGATCGATTCCGGTGCAGCAACAGCAGTAAGATTTCTTCCATGGAGGAAGCTTGAGAACCACATTTCATGAAGGAGGCCTCGACCATGACCATGCGTATCCACCGCGCAGTCCGGACCCTCTCCCTTCTCCTGGCTCTGAGCATGCTGCTTTCCGTCAGCGCCATTTCCTCCGCGGCCGAAACGCCCGCCCCTTCCGTACTCACCGTTTCGGATTCTACGCTCGCTTTGGTTGACCGGGATCAAGACTTTACCGCCACCCTCACCGTAGACGCCTCGGTACTGGGGGACGCCTCTCCCGATGCCTGGGCCGCCGGCCTTACCTGGTACCTCACCCGGGAGGAGGGCTTCCAGGACGGGACGCTCTATCCCTATTACTACCCAGGCGACCGCCTGGACCGCTGGCAGGTCTGGAACAACGGCGAAGGAGGCGACGCACTGTTCACCCTGGGCGATGCAGCCGCGTCGTCCAGCGGCGGCAAGGTCACCGTGACCCTGCCCTTTACCGCCGGTTCCTTTACCGGCATCAACGGCGACTCCTCCAAAAACCGGAACGCCTGGCCCAGCTTTATCGGCACGTACACCCTGTCCGCCCGGAGCGGTGATACCGTAGTGGCGGAGACGGACATGACGGTGAATGCCTATGACAGCTATGTCCGCTACGACGACATTGACGAGTCCATCCAGGACATCATCGACGAGGCGCTCCCCGGCCGGTACATCACCGTCACCACCTTCGGCCAGAGCGAGGGCGGCCGGGACCAGTATTACGTCACCCTGTCCGACAGCAAGGCGTCAGTGGACGCCTTCCAGGCCATGAACGCCATCGCCGAGACCGCCCCCGCCTCCCTCCAGGACAAGCTGGAGAAGGGCTCCATGGGCGACTACCGCGTGCCCTTCTTCCTCAACAACGTCCACCCCGACGAGGATCCCGGCGTGGACGCCCAGCTCAACGTCCTGCGCGCCCTGGCTACACAGGAGACCGTTACCTACAACACCCTCACCGGCTTCAAGGACAAGAGTGTGGACATCTCGGAGATGTTCGCCCCCGACGTGCTGGACCTGGGCATCACCGGCCTGGGCTCCCAGAAGTTCACCAGGGATGCGGAGGGCAACATTCAGGACAACACCGGCGTCAACGATGCCAGTGAGCTCTATACCATCAGCGGCGACATCACGCTGAAGGTGGACGACATTCTGGACGACATCATCTTTGTCATCTGCCCCAATGAGAACCCGGACGGGCGCACCTACAACACCCGCCGCAACGACAACGGCTTTGATCTGAACCGGGACGCCTCCAACCAGACCCAGAACGAGACTACCAATCTGGTCCAGGTGATCAACGACTGGAACCCGGTGGTATTCGCCGAGCTGCACGGCTACATGACCGAATTCCTGGTGGAGCCCTGCACCCCGCCCCACGAGCCCAACCTGGAATACGACCTGCTGGTGAAGAACTTTGCGCTGGGCTCCGAGGCCTTCGGCACGGCTGCCCTGGGCACCATGTCGGCCACCCGGGAGGAGCATCCCGACACCCTGTACTGGTCCTATTACATGCCTCTGCGGGATGACTACGACCCCTCCACCATGCACTGGTCCGCTTGGGACGACCTGTGTACCAACTACGGCCCCAGCTACGCCATGCTCAACTGCGGCTCCCTGGGCTACACCATTGAGACCCCCTATAACAACGAGGCATCCACCGACCTGTTCGAGTACGGCCGCGTGTACGACGTGGACTTCGATTTGGACAAGGAAGCCCGCGTGCGCTTCGGCGACTCCGCCATGAACCACGCCATGGCTTTCGCCGGCGTTGACGTGGCCGACGACGGCACCACCCGCCGCTGGCGCGTGGAGAACTCTTGGGGCGCCAAGATCGCCGACAAGGGCTACTTCACCATGTCCGACGACTGGTTCACCGAATACGTCTACGAGGTAGCCGTCCCGAAGGCCCTGTTGCCCGAGGAATACCAGAAGGCCCTCGAAGAGCCAGCCACCATGCTCCCCGCATGGGATCCGATGGGCGCTTTGGCCTGACTTCGTCAGCCTCCCGGAATCGGCCTGACGGCCAATGCTGTGTTTTCTCGCAGCCTGTCGGCTGCTAGGGTCTCTCCCTCTGTCAGCGCGAAGCCGCTGACAGAGGGAGAGACCGCGGTCGCAGGCCGCACAACAACACAGCATCGCCGCAGGCGAGTCCACACAGGCGAGTCCACCCAAAGTCCATAACTGCCGGCCCAACAAGCAGTCCCCGTAACAAACTGCTATAGTTGGGCTTTTGCGTCTATGGCGACATACCGACAGTACGTATACAAGGAAAGGAGTCGAGCAATGGCAGCACTACGTGGTCCGGATAGTTCCGAGGATGAACGTCGTTTGGGGGAGCAGGCCGTCTTTCCTGAGACCGTCGATGTCAACATTCGTCAGCTTGACCCCATTCCCGCGCCGCGTGCTTTCCTCAGGGAGCAGCCGCTCACCGATGAGATGAGCGAGCTCGTGCTCCACTCGCGGCAGGAAATCCGCGATGTGCTCAACGGCCGCGACGACCGACTGCTCGTCATCGTGGGCCCCTGCTCAATCCACGACCCGAAGGCCGCGCACGAGTACGCAGAAAAGCTGGCTGCCGTCAAGCGCGAGTTGGAAGACCGACTCGTGATCGTGATGCGCGTGTACTTCGAGAAGCCGCGCACCACCATCGGCTGGAAAGGCCTCATCAACGACCCCGATCTGGACGGTCGCTTCAATATTCGTAAGGGCATGTGGCTGGCCCGCAAGGTGCTCACCGACGTGCTGAGCCTCGGCCTGCCCGCCGCCACCGAATGGCTTGACCCCATCACCCCGCAGTACATCTGCGACGCGATCAGCTGGGGTGCCATCGGCGCGCGTAACACCGAATCCCAAGTCCACCGCGAACTGGCCAGTGGCCTGTCCATGCCGGTGGGCTTCAAGAACTCCACCGACGGCTCCATCAAGGCCGCGGCCGACTCCTGCTACACGTCCGCGTTCGAACACCATTTCCTGTCCATCAACCTGGACGGTCGCGTCATCTCCGCCGAAACCAAGGGCAACCCGGACTGCCATCTGATCCTGCGCGGGTCGAACACCGGCCCGAACTACGATGCGGCTTCCGTGGCGGCCGCGCTTGAGGCGCTGCGCGCGTCGAAGGCGAGCGGTCCGAGCGAACGCGGTCTGGTCATCGATGCGGCGCACGGCAATTGTGGCAAGGACGAGAACGTCGAGGCCGAGGTCATTGAGAACATCGCCTCGCGTATCGCCGATGGAGAGCCGGGCATCCTCGGCGTCATGATGGAGAGCTTCCTCAAGGGCGGGCATCAGAAACCGGCACCGCTCGACCAGCTGGTGTATGGCCAGTCGGTCACCGACTCCTGCGTGCCGTGGGAGCGCACCGAGGAGCTGCTGCACACGCTCGCCGACGCCATCGACACGCGTCACGCGCTCTGATCCGGTGCCCGGCCTAGGCCGCTAGGTGGGGCATGCCACAATACATGGCTGTTAGCATATACGTAGGTTCGGCGTGGCCTTGTCTGTTCGAGAGGCCGCGCCGAACCGTTTTTTTTTGCATTGGCGCTGCTTCAGTGATGCATCGTCACAGCGACGCGTCGTCCCAGTGGTCGGCGGCGGGGAGCGAGCGGATCGACGGCATCAGCAGCGCGATGACCACATTGACCGCAAGCACGGCCAGGAACAGGCCAATCGTGGCGCCGAACCCGATGCGTGGCAGCAGGGAGCCGGCGAGCGCTGAGCAGAACAGCGTGGGTATCATCGACAGCATGCCGCTCGCCGACTCGACACGTCCCTGCATCTCGCTCGGCACTTTGGCGAACACGAATCCCATCAGCAGCGAGTTGATGGTGGGGATGGGCAGCCCGACGACCAGCGATGACGCCAGTATCACCAGGTAATCGCTGCTGAACAGCATCGGCAGCAATGTCAGCAGCGACGTCACCGACAGGACGACCAGACCGGTGCCCATGTGCACTCGCTCGCATACCCGTGCGGCGATCACCGCGCCGATCAGCATGCCGACTCCCATGACGGTGTTGACGAAACCGAGTCGCACGGAGTCCACGTGGGTGCTCACCAGTTGCAGGTTCACCGCGGCGAACACGCCGTTGAGCCCGAAATTCACCAGCGCGGCGATTACGCAGATCGCCAGCAGCGTGTGCCTGCGCAGCGTCCAGCGCCATCCTTCGATGAAATCCTCGAAGAACGAGGTGTGCGCCGACTCTGCTGTCGCATCGGCGTCGGGCGCGACGGCGGCATCGGACGTGCAGCCCGCTTGCGACGCGGTGTCGGGACGCTTGCTCTTGCGATCTGTCGTCACCATGTCGCGGACATGTTCGTCGACGCGCAGCTGGGCGGCACTGACACCGCTGATCGCGTACATCAGCGAGGCGACCGCGAACGGCAGCCACGGCGCGACCGCGTACAGCACGCCACCGAGCGGGGATCCCGCGATGCTGACCACGGAATCGCGCCCTTGATTGAGGCTTTGCGCCTTCGGATATTCGCGGGTCGGGATGATCGTGCGCAGCATCGCGTTGGTCGCGTTGGCGAGTAGTCCGTTGACCGCTGACGCCGCGACCGTCACGATGGCGAATATCGGGAATGCGATCGCATGCAGGGCGATCAGCACGAACACCGTTCCCCACAGCAGCGTGCCGAACACGGCGTTGGCGATGATGAGCCCTTTGCGGTTGTGCCGGTCCACGACCGTGCCGCCGAACACGTCGCTGACATGCGTGGCAACTTGGCTGAACGTGGCGAGCCATCCGGCGAGCACCACCGATTGGGTGAGCGAGAAGGCGATCAGCGAGATCGCGAAGCCTCTCATCGCGGCTCCGATCGTCGAGGCGGTGTCTGCAGTGAACCATTGACGATATGTGGGGTTGCCCCACAGCGATTCACTGCGTTGCGGGGAAGTGCGTTCGCGGTGTGGCGCGGTTTGCGCCTGCGATGATTCGGGCATGATGTTTCCTTTGAATAAGTTGAGGGGTGTTGTGCGTCGAGGGGTGAAATTGCGTATGCTTGCGCTCGCCCATTGCATTGTGGGCGCAGGGCGTGGGGTGAGAGGGTATGTCAGGCCGCCGTTATGGCAGCCATCTGAAGGCGTCGATGTCGAGCATGACGGGTTGCGAGCCGTCCCCTTCCTCGTGTGCGAGGTCGCGTGATGTCCATGTGTTGAAGAGCTCGCGCAACTCCTGTGACATGCGCGCGTATTCCTCGCTTGTCAGCCGCAGCACGCTGCTGCTCGTCACCGTTGGGTCCGTCCACTGTTTGGGCAGGTTGTCAGAGGCCGACCTGTATCGCTGCCATGCCTCTTGCCGAAACGTGGAGCTGACCTGATCCATTGTCGTCGCCATTGCCGAATCGACGGCCGCGTCCGCGTTGATTTCCAGTCTGCTTTGGGCGGCCAGCCAGCAGCTTCTGCGGTTGTCTCCGTCGGGTGATGGCGTTTGCGTGACGAATCCGGCCTTTTCGAGCTGTTTCAGGTGATAGCTGACCGTTCCGGCCGATTCGCCGAGCTGTTCGGCGATCTGGCCGACCGTGACGGGTTTGGTGTCGCTCATCACGGTCAGTATGCGCAGTCGTGTGGGGTGCGACAGCGCCTTCAGGCGGTTCGTGCCGGTGACTGTCGCGGTGTTGTCGCGGCGGGGCGGCGTCTGCGGTTGCGCCGTGTCGGAAGCCTGTGCCATGTCCGTTCCTTCCATGCCTCATGACACCTGTCGCGTGTGATGCTGCGCTCATGTTATGAAGCGATATCCAATTGACAAGAAATATTGTACAACAACTCTTGTATAAATCAAGTGCCCCCGTTTTTTTCCCCGTTTCATGTTAGGCTCGCATAAGAGTTCAAGCGGTGGTTCCTCTCCTTCAAGAAACACCGCGGATACCGGCGCGTGTTGGCATAGGTGCCAGCGCGGGCAGGGGGGGTATTAGTGCGCGACCGCAGCGTGGCGCAAGTCAGAGAAGACTGAAAGGGCATGGCTCATCATGATGAATGCACGGCAACTGTGGGCGAAGGCGTGACGTTGTTCGCGTCGGTGAAGGAGGGCGCGTGATGGCGGAATCGGCACGGCACTCAGGGCGCAAAACTCCCTGGAAGACGATCCTGGCGGTGTTGTCGGTGGTCGCGATCGCGGCCGGCGACTACAAGGACGCCGCGGCCGGCGAGACGGCAGCGCTCCAGAACATCGTAATGTCCCCGTGCCCGTTCGACGCGGGGCATGGGGACGTTCGTCATGCGCGGCGGATACGGGCTGGCGCGGCCCGTGTATGGCCAAGTACAGGGCCGTGCCTTATCCTTGGGGGAGAGAACAAGGCAAGGAGACATCACGTCATGCAGCAGCAGAACATGGGAGAGCGTACGCCGCAGGGCACGCCGCGTCACGCCGGCCCGAAGCCGCTGAACACGCCGGAGGAGCTGCGGGCCATCCGGCAGGCCATGGACGAGGGCAAGAACCCGCTGCTCGCCACGGGCGTGCCGCGCTGGGAGGATCAGGTGGGCGTCAGCCGTATCATCAACCGCCGTGTGCTGGAGCTCGAACCGCTGCCCACCCCGGCCCAGGTGTTGGCGGAACTGCCTCTTGACTCCGCCGCGCAGGAGATCGTCGCCTACTCGCGCGACGAGATACGCGCCTGCCTGTATGGGCAGGACGACCGTCTGCTCGTCATCGTCGGCCCCTGCTCGGTGCACGACCCGAACGCCGCGCTCGACTACGCGCACCGGCTGTCGAAGGTGATGAAGGAGACCGAAGGCGAACTGCTCATCGTGATGCGCGTGTACTTCGAGAAGCCGCGAACGACGGTTGGCTGGAAGGGGCTGATCAACGACCCCGACATCGACGGCAGCCACAACATCCGCAAGGGCCTGCTGCTCGCGCGCAAGACGCTGATCGGCGTGCTGGGCGAAGGACTCGCCGCCGCCACGGAATTCCTGGAGCCCACCAGCCCCCAGTTCATCTCCGACGCGGTCAGCTGGGGCGCGATCGGCGCCCGCAACACCGAATCGCAGGTCCACCGCCAGCTCGCCAGCGGCATGTCGATGCCGATCGGATTCAAGAACGCGACCGACGGGTCCG
>ENA-OPRR01002855-OPRR01002855.1-human-gut-metagenome-genome-assembly--contig:-NODE-2855-length-10601-cov-3.760668_pt1 | contig 10601 bp, 12 predicted proteins | sample MGYA00241796_ERZ501883 | MGnify/ENA primary metagenome ERZ501883 (study PRJEB25962, sample SAMEA2042406) | human gut metagenome | biome: human gut; feature: human-associated habitat; material: faeces...
TGCTGGCGGTCTATCTCTTGTTTTCGGTTGCTTGCTTCCTTACCGTACATGAGCAGTGTCTGCCGGATTGTCAGAAAATAGCTCAACAGCCTGTTTCCCGTCATTGGCGCGAGTCACTTTCATGCCCAGTTCTTCCAGCTGAATCTCAGCGATTTCAGCATTGAGGTCGTTGTCCTCGGCTAAAAGGACTCGGATACCACGCAGGTTCTCCTTTGCCTGCGGCATTTCCTGATGATCAATGTTTTCGATACTTGTCTGTTTCACTTACCTTGCTTTGAATAATTCTTGCAACACCTGAATGACCTGCATTATTTCAATCGGTTTTGACAGGAAGCCATTCATTCCGCACTCAAGCGCGGCTTTGCGATCTTCATCAAAAGCATTTGCGGTCATCGCCAAAATGGGGATATTCGCCAGAGCCGGCTCCGCGAGGTTGCGGATTCGCTTCGTGGCTTCATGACCGTTCATGACAGGCATTTGAATATCCATTAGAATGGCATCATAATCACCGGGATTTGAGGCAGTTACCTTTTCCACTGCTTCTAAGCCATTATCCGCCGTGTCAATAATAAAGCCGTACTCGCAAAGGATTTCTTGAGCAATCTCCTGGTTGAGCAGATTGTCTTCCACTAAGAGCAAGTGCTTGCCCTGGAAGTTGCTCTCTTCATCTGCCACAGGAAGAGCGCTTTCGTTCTGGCATTCTTCGGACCCGATTGCTTTGAGCAGTGTATCTCTCAAGTCAGACATGAACATCGGTTTCGAGCAGAAAGCAGTCACACCAGCGTTTCTTGCCTCCTCCTCAATATCAGACCAATCATAGGCTGTGAGTATGATAATTGGTGTATCATCTCCAAGACGGCGGATCTGCCTTGTCACCTCAATACCGTTCATATCCGGCATACGGCAATCAACAATGTAGGCATTGAATGCGATGGAAAAGCAATGCTCATTGACGGCGGCGAGGCATCTGAGTCCAGTAAGGTCTATGCCTACCTGAAGAAGTCAGGAGTAGATCATCTCAACTATATTGTGGCCACTCACGCCCACTCGGATCACATTGGCGGCCTTTCCGGTGCCCTGAATTATGCGTCGGTAGACACTGCACTTTGCCCGGTGACTTCCTACGACTCCAAGACTTTTTCCAGCTTCACGAAGTATCTTGGCCAGCAGGGAGCCTCTATTGCGGTTCCTGAGCCAGGAGATATATTCTCCCTGGGCAGTGCCTCTGTGATCATCCTGGGGCCTCAGAGGAGCTATGAGGACACCAATGACACCTCCATCGTGATGAAGGTGGTATATGGGAAGACATCCTTCCTTTTTACGGGCGATGCTGAAAGAACCGCTGAGGCGGATATTCTGGACGCCGGATACAACCTTTCTGCAACGGTCTTGAAAGTCGGACACCATGGCAGCGACACCAGCACCAGCTATCCCTTCCTTCGTGAGATCATGCCTGAATATGCTGTAATCCAGGTCGGCAAGGGAAACTCCTATGGACACCCGACAGAAGACACGCTCAGCAAGCTCCGTGATGCCAATGCGAAAGTGTACCGGAACGATCTGCAAGGGACGATTATCTGCACCAGCGATGGAGAAGAAGTTTCCTTCAGTACGGAGAAAAATGAGAGCTTACAGACCAATCCCACCGAGACATCGACAACGGAGCCAAACGATGTGGGAGAGTACATTGGCAACAAGAACTCAAAGAAGTTCCACCTGCCAACCTGCAAGAATCTGCCGGCAGAAAAGAACAGGGTTTTCTTCGACTCCAGGCAGGAAGCTGTCGATGCTGGATTTGACCCGTGCGGTAACTGCCACCCATAGAATGAAAATCATGAATGTTGTTCTGCATAGATACCAAGGCAAAAGAGATTATTAAAAGGGGCTCCCGTTGTTTTGACGGAAATCTTATCGATGCTGAGGTCATCGAACTGGTTGGCATAGCCCGGAATACCTATTACAAGTACAAGAAGGAATTACTCTTGAGCGAGAAGGACTGTTAAGAGGAATGAAGCTATGGAGACTCAGAAAAGGTTCTCCATAGCTTCATTCTTTTCAATATCTCAACTTGAAATTATGATAGTCACATGATCGCTGTTACAAATACTTCTTCATCATCTCGTATGTAATCATCCTTTGGATTTCTGAGTTTATATTAAAAAAACCAATTAATTCGACATTTTAATAATTATATCATCAAATTAGAAGCGGGTAGAAAGAAAATTGATATTTTAAATACCGATACAACCTCCTGGTTCGGTCTACAATAGTAAGTAGAGGAGGAGGTGCGCAATGGACGAGAATATACGGTATGAGCAGTTCCTTCGGACACGCATCACAAAGCTGAGAGAACAAAGAAATATCTCCGAGCATCGGCTTAGTTTAGAGCTTGGGAAAAGCGGCTCCTATATTCGCTCAATCACAAGCGGTTTGACGCTACCGTCCGTAAGAGAGCTATTTAATATTATCACCTATTTTGAAATCTCCCCAGCAGAGTTTTTTGCGGGGTTAGAGGATAAAACATCTCTTCGTGTTGCGCTGACTGAAAAACTACGGGAGCTGAGTGACGAGGATTTGGAGAAAGTGTCCACCTTTATTGGATGGATACAAAAGTAAATCACAATGACTGCATTTGCAGAATAAAAGCACATGCCAATGCTGTGATTAAAGAATTCCATAGAGCCTCAATACGGGAGCGATCTCATCGCTCCCGTATACTTTACATATTTTCGAGAGAAAGGGTTTGATATAGGTCAAAGAAGTTTGCCTTTTCGCAATGCTGCATATAAGTCCACCTATCCGGTCGAGAAGTGGAACAAGAAGAAACACCCGATTCAAGGCTAAAAACGCCTTGGATCGGGTGTTTTATTTTTCGATGTCGAAAAAAATCGAAGCAACACGAAATCGTCATTTTTCGATAATATACAACATTCGAATACTCCGCAGACTTCTTGCTTTTAAAAATTTTTTTGCAAATCTATGCCAAAAGTGCGCAAAAGTGGCCTTCCCAATTGGGATAGTAGTGAAAGGGGTTAAAACACCGCTTCCCGCGGTTCGGGAAGGGGGTGAAACTCTTGGAGCTTACACCATCCCAAAAGAAAACCGTTAGGCATCAGTTTGACAACTTCTGTAAAAAGGTGTTACGCGAAGAAGCCCGCAATTATGCGAAGCATATTGCATGGCGTTCTGAGCATGAGGTATCCCTTTCGGAGCTGTCCGAGGAACAGATTAATCGGGCTTACATACTGGACGAGCATCCATCCGACTATACACAGTTTGATGTGCAGGGTTATTCCGTCACCGTACACGATGACCGTTTGGCTCAGGCATTGACCGAATTGCCGGATGAAAAGCGTGATATTCTCTTGCTGTCCTACTTCCTGGACATGACAGATAGAGAGATTGCGGACAAGCTGAATATGGTACGCTACACCATCCAGCGCAAGCGCGTGAAGTCCCTCAAAGAAATGAAACAAAGATTGGAGGTTAATGAAGATGGCGGGCAATCAGAAGAATAGTACTTCCTCGCTGCTGCCGTATTCCACCATAGAAGCGGCTGCATCCGGCAATGTGGATGCCATCAACGCTGTGCTGGCGCATTATTCTCGTTACATCTGCGCTCTTTCCACCAGAACGCTGTATGACGAGAACGGTGTGCCGCATCTCTGCGTAGATGAAGAACTGCGGCGTCGGCTGGAAACCAAGCTGATTACAAGGATTCTGGACTTTGATGTGACCAGAGCGGCATAATCCCTTGCCCATACACGGCGGCGTGTTTCCCTTTCCACGCCGCCGCTATGGACTTTTTCTGCTTGCGGGTATCAGTTATCAACCTTTTCATTTGATGGCTGATACGGGCTAACAGAAGCCTTGTGTGGAACCTTGAAAAAGAAAGCGGCACATAGGCCGCAGAATAAGGCAGACAGGTACATTTGCATCAGAGCGAGCCAAACGGCAGATACGCCACGATCTCTTAACGAGGGAGCGATTATCCATATTTTACTACTTAGTTGAAAAGATTTCTGTCGAAAAGCGGATTGGCAACCCGTTGGTCAAGACCTCTGCTGCTTATAATGATACTCCCGAATTGAACGCCCTCAAAGCATTGTTCGGCGCACCCATCAGCATGGGCCGGGGTGAGACTCCCGTGGAGCTGTTGCCAGCAGCCGCCTGTCTGTTTTCCTTTTTTATGACCTTAAAAATTTGTGAATTTGGCGGCACCGTATTACAATTTTGATTGTCGGTACGATGCTGCTTGGAAAGGAGGCTGTTATGAACTACGAAAGCAGCACAATAAATAGTCATTCCGGCAAACGAACCTATACAGTAAAAGAAATATCTGACATCCTTGGTATCGGGAGAACTGCCGCATATAAACTTGTTCACTCTGGCGTATTCAAGACCGTACAGATTGGATCAACGATCAGAGTATCCAAACAATCTTTTGATGAATGGCTTGATAGACAGATGTAATTCAGGAGGTTTATCATGGCTTCAATCAGAAAGCGTAGAAATAAATTCAATGTCGTGTATTATTACACGAATGACCAGGGCGAGCGCAAGCAGAAGTGGGAGCCCTTCGATACCGAGGAAGAAGCAAAGACACGCAAAGCAGAAATTGAATACAAAATGAAGGTGAACACCTTTATTGCTCCCAGCAATCTGACGGTAGCTGCCTTTTTGGAGGATTTTGTTTCCCTGTACGGTATAAAGAAATGGGGGCCTTCCACTTACGAAGCAAACTGCGGACTGATCCGAAACTATATCAACCCCTTTATTGGCGATGAGCTGATTCAGAACATAAACACCATGGCGGCAGATAAGTTTCTCACACGGTTGCAAAAGACCCCTTGCGCTGTTCGGAAAAATCGCTATTCTTCCACGCAGTACATGACCCCTGCCGGAATCGCAAATATCAACAAACTCTTGAAATGCGCCTTTAAGCAGGCTGTACGATGGGACATTATTTCTAAGAACCCATTTGAGAATACCACCCTGCCGAAAGTAAAGCGCGAACCCCGTGCGATTTGGGATGCCGCAACAATTCGTAAGGCTCTGGATGCGTGTAAAGATAGTAAACTCTATGTTGCGATGAACCTTTCCTTTGCCTGCTCGCTGCGGATTGGGGAGATCCTGGGCTTGACTTGGGATAACATCCATATCAGTGATGCTGATATAGCGCGAGATGACGCCCACCTGTGCGTGGAGAAAGTCCTTTGGCGTGTCCGTGAAGATACGCTGAATGTGCTGGGAACGGAGGAAATCATTAAGGTTTTCCCCAGAACCATGTATCTGGAGAATGCCAGCACGGTCATCGTTCTGAAAACGCCGAAAACGGAAAGCAGTGTTCGCAAAGTGTGGATGCCCAAAACGGTTGCTTATATTCTCCGGGAATGGAAGGCTTCACAGGACAAGCAGAAGGCGTTTCTTGGCGATGAGTATCTGGATTATGGCCTTGTCATTGCCTTGCCCAATGGTCGCCCTTGTGAGGAAACGGTTATCAATAACGCCTTCAGGCGGCTCAAGAAAGAGGCCAATCTTCCCAATGTTGTTTTCCATTCCCTCCGGCACAGCAGCACGACCTACAAGCTGAAGCTGAATCACGGTGATCTGAAAGCGACGCAGGGTGACACCGGTCACTCCCAGGTGGACATGATTACAAAAATCTATGCGCATATTCTGGATGAGGATCGTAAGGTCAACGCGCAGAAGTTTGAATCCGCATTTTATGCGAACCCCGATCTGCGTAGTGTTCATGCTCCGCAGGAAGAAAAAACGCAGCCGCTGCTGGATGCACAAACTCTTTTATCTCAGCTTCAGCAGTCCCCGGAACTCTTATCGAACCTGACATCGCTTATCTTGGCACAGGCGGGGCGATAAGGGGTGGTGCCAAGACGGTGCCAAACCCCAGAACGGTGCGAAAACCATTGCAATCAATTTGGATGTGCCAAAGGCAGCGATGCCGCAAAATGAGATACACCTTATTCTGCTTTGGCCTGAACTTTTCAAAAAGAAAAACACCGCAATTCCTTGGAATTACAGTGTTTTTGGTGCGCCAGAAGGGATTCGAACCCCCGGCCTCACCCTTAGGAGGGGCGCGCTCTATCCAGCTGAGCTACTGACGCAGATATGAAATTTTGGAAAAAGTGGTGCCATTGGCGGGTATAGAGCATCCGCTTAGGAGGCGGTCGCTCTATCCAACTGAGCTATAGGGACACATTACTTTTCTATTTTATCACGTTCGCCCGTTTCGTCAAGAGTGCTTTTCCCTTGTATTTTCTACTATTCCAATGGGGATTTCCTTTGACAGCCTTTATCCGCAGGCGGTATAATATATGATTAGAGTACGATTTTAACATAGAAAACGAGGAAAAAATATGATTCCCATTACCATAACATACACCCCCTACGCCGAAGGGGTAAAAATCATCGGCATCACAGGACGGGCGGCGGAAATCCGCATTCCTGACCACATTGACGGCTTGCCTGTCATTGCCATTGCCCCCTATGCCTTTGCGGTGCAGACGGAGGCAGAGGTAAATGAAACAGAAACACCCGCCCAGCTTTCCTTTGTGGAAGGGGAGGACATGCCCAGAAAAGCCCCTCTGAAAGAAGTCACAGGGGAAGCCTTGAAACGGCTGTATCTGCCGGACACCATCCGGGAAATGGGGGCTTATGCCTTTGGTGGCTGTTCTGCTTTGGAGGTCATCCACCTGCCGGAAAATCTAACGGTACTGCCTGACCATTTGTTTGCAGGATGCATCTCTCTGAAACAGATTGCCCTGCCGCCCCAGCTTTCTGTCATTGAGGGCTATGCCTTTTATGACTGCCGCAGTCTGGAAAAACTGCGGATTCCCGAAACGGTGCAGAAAATCGGGGCTTACGCCTGCTACAACTGCCGGAAAATGGAGGAAATCAACATTCCCAAAGAAACCACCGACCTTGGTACAGGACTGTTTTTGAACTGCGACAAGCTCACATCCATTTTCTTTGGCAGATGCCGCCACATCGCGGACTTAGTGGCAGTGCTGAACCACGAACTCCATCTGACCATGGACTTTGACGACGGAAACCGGGCAAAACTGCTTATTCCCGATTTCCAGTACGAATATATCGAGGACACCCCTGCCCGTCAGTTCCATCAGGTGAACTACGGCACGGGGCATCTGTTCCGTCAGTGCATCGGCAATTCGGACATCGATTTCCGCCGCTTTGACGAGCTGTTTTACCTGACCAAGCGAGAGGATGGGGCACTCATGGTACTGCTTTTGACCATGTACCGTCTGGAATATCCCTACCGCTTGCAGGAAAACCGCAGACAGGACTATCTGCAATATCTGAAAGAGCATTTTTCCACTGCCTTTGGGTACTATACCCAGCAAGGCAGTCTGGACAAAATCCGCCTTTTTGCCCAGTGGGGGCTGATCACGGCGGAAAACATCGATTCTCTGCTGGAAATGGCAGGGGAAGCCAAAAAAACGGAAATCACGGGCTTTTTGCTGGAATACCAGCACGCCCATTTTGCAAAAAAGAAAAAATCATTTGATCTGTAAAGGGGGAAAATCATGAACGAAACCCATCAGCAGCTCATACAGATCGGCAGCCGCATATTAAGCGCCTCCCGCAATGAGCTTTATTTATCCATGCGGTTTCTGGACGTTGCCCTCAGCTCTCTGCGTTATGAAATGAACCTGTCCTCCCTCTATGTAGGAACGGACGGGGAAAAAATACTGTTCAACCCCCGTTACCTCATTCAGCGGTATCTGTCCGACCGGGTGCTGGTGAATCGGGCATATCTGCACATGCTGCTCCACTGCCTGTTCCGCCACCCCTTCCATCAGGGCGACCGGGACGAGGAATACTGGAATCTGGCATGTGACATTGCCGTGGAATCCATGGTGGATGCCCTGCCCTTCAAATCGGTGCATCTGGTGGTATCCGACCGGCGGAATGAATGGTATGACAAACTGCGGCGAGAGCTGAAAGTCCTTTCCGCTGAGGGCATTTACGAAGTGCTGCAAAGGGAAAAACTGTCCATACAGGACTTCGGAAAGTTGCAGCTGGAATTCTGGGTGGACGACCATGTTTTCTGGGAAAAGAAAAAGGACGACGACCAGAATCAGGACGAAAACCAAGACGACAACAACAACCAGAACCAAAACGACCAGAACGACGAGCAGGAACAGCAGCGCCGACAGGAGTTAGAGGAAAAGTGGCGTGACATCAGTGAAAAGATGCAGACCAATCTGGAAACCTTCTCCAAGGGAGCCGGAGAAGAAGCCGGCGACCTGCTGCAATATCTAAAAGTGAAAAACCGGGAACGGTATGACTACCGCCGTTTTCTGGAGAAATTTGTGACCCTCAAAGAGGACATGCAGGTGGATGACGACAGCTACGACTATATTTTCTATACTTATGGTTTGCAGCTCTACGGCAATCTGCCCCTCATTGAGGCTTTGGAATACAAGGAAGTGAAAAAGGTAGAGGAAATCGTCATTGCCATTGACACCTCGGAATCCTGCGAGGGAGAAGTGGTGCGCAAATTTCTGGAAGAAACCTACGCCATTCTGCGGCAGAACGAGAGCTTTTTCCATACCTTCCATATCCACATCATACAGTGTGATACCGTCATCCAGCAGGATAAAGTCATCACCTCCGCCGAAGAGATGGCAGCATACATGGAGGAATTTGACCTCAGGGGAAACGGCGGCACGGACTTCCGTCCCGTTTTCACCTATGTATCGAAACTCATTGAAGAAAAAGTCTTTCGCAATCTGAAAGGGCTCATTTACTTCACCGACGGCTGGGGACAGTTCCCCAAACGCCGCCCGCCCTACGAAACAGCATTCGTCTTTTTCGACGAGGGCATGTACAACGAACGGGAAGTGCCCCCTTGGGCAATGAAAGTCATTTTGGGCAAAGAAGATTTGGAAATTTCGTATAACAAGGAGTAATGCTATGAATATCAAACAGGCAAAGGAAGAAATCAAGCATGCCATTGCCGCTTATCTGGCAAAGGACGCTTACGGAGAATATAAAATCCCTGTGGTGCGGCAGCGTCCCCTGCTGCTCATGGGGGCGCCGGGCATCGGCAAAACTGCCATCATGGAACAGGTGGCAAGAGAATGCGGCGTGGGGCTGGTGGCATACAGCATCACCCACCACACCCGTCAGAGCGCCATGGGGCTGCCCTTCATCAGCCACAAAAACTACGGCGGCAAGGAATATGCCGTCACAGAATACACCATGAGTGAAATCATCGGTGCTGTTTATGACAAAATGGAAGAAACAGGGCTGAAAGAAGGCATCCTGTTTATCGACGAAATCAACTGCGTATCCGAAACACTGGCTCCTGCCATGCTGCAATTTTTGCAGGCGAAAACATTCGGCTCCCATAAGGTGCCCGAAGGCTGGATCATCGTGGCAGCAGGCAACCCGCCCGAATACAACAAGAGTGTACGGGAATTTGACGTGGTAACCTTAGACCGTGTGAAGAAAATCGACGTAGAGCCTGATTTTGCCGCATGGAAGGAATACGCTTGGAAACAGGGGCTCCACGGTGCCATCCTGTCCTATCTGGAAATCAAGAAAAACCATTTCTATGCTATGGAAACCACAGTAGATGGTAAGCGTTTTGCCACCGCCAGAGGCTGGGAAGACCTGTCCAATATGTTGCAGGTTTATGAGGAACTGGGCATTGCTGCTGACGAAACCCTCATCGTTCAGTACTTGCAGCACAAGAAAATCGCTAAGGATTTCGCCAACTACTTAGACCTTTACGAAAAATACCGCACAGACTACCGTGTAGGGGACATTCTGGCTGGGAACTACACCAAAGGCGCCGTGGAAAAACTCCAGGAAGCGCCTTTCGACGAACGCCTCAGCGTCATGGGTCTGCTGCTGAGCCGCCTGACAGAAGACTTTACTGCTGCTTATGACAAAGATTTGCAGACCGTTCAGCTCCACGGCGTGCTGAAAGAAATCAAGGAACGTTTCGCAAGCCCTTACTGCGCCGAAACCCCTTGGGAAACCCTTACAGAATCCTACATGGAAGAAATCCAGAGCAAGTACGACAGAGAAAAGAAAGCCGGACTTCTGGACAAGCACAGCGCACAGGCATACCTTGCCACATTGCAGACCATGGAAGGCTATGTGCAGGCAGCCAAAGCCGCAGGTCTTAGGGAAAAAGACGATGTATTCGGCATGATGAAAGAAAAATTCGCCCATGTGGTGGAAGATAGAGAAAACGCTATCTCCTACGCTTCCGCAGCACTGGACAACGCTTTTGCTTTCCTGGAGGAAGCCTTCGGTGCCGGACAGGAAATGGTCATTTTCATCACAGAACTGACTGCCAACTATTACAGCGTGAAATTCATCAGCGAAAACGGCTGTGAAAAATATTACAGCTACAACAAAGAGCTGCTCTTTGAAGAAAAGCAGAAATCCATTCTGGAAGATATTGAAAAAGCAAAGACCATGGTGGATCTGCTGTTTTAAGGAATAAAAAACCATCATTTATTAAGAAAATAATAGCTGGAATCCCAATATTGAAGTGACCCCCAAAAGTTAGACAATATTTTCAAAGGAAATTTGTTCAAGCA
>ENA-OPRR01002856-OPRR01002856.1-human-gut-metagenome-genome-assembly--contig:-NODE-2856-length-10595-cov-3.018786_pt1 | contig 10595 bp, 6 predicted proteins | sample MGYA00241796_ERZ501883 | MGnify/ENA primary metagenome ERZ501883 (study PRJEB25962, sample SAMEA2042406) | human gut metagenome | biome: human gut; feature: human-associated habitat; material: faeces...
CGGCACAGGGATCATTGCAGACTATCCCGGAACGATATACGCAGAGACACAGAGATCGGCCATAGTAAATGCAACCACACTGAATGTAAGAAGCGGCCCGGGCACAGGAAATTCCGTTGTAAGGAAGCTGTCCTACGGAGCCCCTGTGACTGTGGTGGGACAAGAGACAGCTTCTGACGGTGTACTCTGGTATAAGCTTCAGTTTACGGCTGGAGGGAAGAGTATGGAGGGCTATGCTTCCTCCGAATACATAAAATTTCCGGTTTCCTACACCACGGACCCCCAGTTCGAGGCGTATATGACCAGTCAGGGCTTTCCGGAAAGCTATAAGGAATCCTTACGTGTCCTTCATGCTGAATTCCCGTCCTGGGTATTCCAGGTGCAGAATACGGGCCTGGACTGGAACGACGCCGTCAATAATGAGAGCATCGTAGGAGCCAATCTGGTTTCCACCAACAGCCTGTCCTCCTGGAAGTCTACGGAATATGGAGCGTATGACTGGAATACGGGGAAATGGACCGGTTTTGACGGACCCAGCTGGGTAGCGGCTTCCAGGGATATTGTCAGCTATTATATGGATCCCAGGAATTTTTTAAATGAGATCTATGTATTCCAGTTCCTGCTGCAGTCCTACGATGGGGCCCACCAGACGCGGGAGGGGCTTCAGAGTCTGGTTTCGGGTACGTTCCTGGAAAAATCCACAGGCCAGGGAGACGGAAATACTCCATCGGAACAGGAAGGTCAGAATAACCAGCAGGATTCCGGGCAGAATGGAAGTGACGGGGGCGGGACTCCCCTTCCTCCCGGACAGAATTATGGCCCTGGAATGGACATGGGGAGCAGTGGAAATATTTCCCAGAACGCACCGTCCGGAGACACCGCCCAGAGCTCGCCCCAGGGAGTGGGAGGCCAGAAGCCGGATGTGAGCCTGGAAGGTCCTTCTGCGGTGGTCAGTGCCAGGGAAACCCAGGTCCTGGCCCTTCCCAACGTGGAATATGGCCCTGGAATGGACGCTTCTGTGATCACAGGAGACAGCACAGGTGCATCAGAAACGTCGCCGGTGCCGTCGGGCCAGAGCTATGTGGATATCATTATGAATGCAGGAGCCCAGTCCGGTGTGAATCCCTATGTTCTGGGAGCCATGATCCTCCAGGAGCAGGCCAATGGCACTTCCGGCAGCATCTCGGGAACCACTGCCGGCTACCAGGGGATCTATAATTTCTTTAATATCGGGGCATACCAGACGGATTCCATGTCCGCTGTCACCAGAGGCCTGTGGTACGCGTCCCAGGCAGGAAATTATGGACGGCCCTGGAATTCCATCGAGAAGTCTATCCTGGGAGGAGCTCTTTATTATGGAGAGAATTTTGTTTCCCAGGGACAGGATACATTTTATCTGAAAAAATTCAATGTACAGGGCAGTAATCTTTATAAGCACCAGTACATGACCAATGTGGAGGGAGCCGCCGGAGAAGGGGCCAAGCTCTCCAGAGCATACACAGATGCAATGAAAAAGGAGCCCCTGGTATTTAAGATCCCGGTATTCAACAATATGCCTGAGGCGGCCTGCCCCAAACCTGAGACAACTGGAAGTCCCAACAATAAGCTGGCTTCTCTGGAGGTGGAGGGGTATTCCCTTACTCCTACCTTTAATAAGGACACAGAAAGCTACGACGTGATCGTAAATCCGTCGGTGGGACAGATCTCAGTGAAGGCCGGGACCATCGATTCCAAAGCGTCTGTTTCCGGCACTGGGACCATAAGCCTGCAAAGCGGGAATAATACGGTCTCGATAGAGGTAAAGGCAGAAAACGGCAGCGTCCGCACATACAGGCTCAATGTGGTACGCCAGTCGGATGCTCCGGTGGCCAATGTGCCGTCGGGCGGAGAAAGCGCCCAGAGCAGCGGAGGAAATACGTCCGGACCTGGAAGTACAGGGAACGTTGTGATCATCCGGCCATCGGGCCAGGGAAATTCCCCCGAAAGCCAGAGCGCGGATGTGGTCATCGGCGTTTCCCCTTCATAAGGACGCCCATGGACCGGGGAAACCGGATAAAGTAAGGAGAATATAAGATATGAACAGGATAATAAAGAAAATGACAGTGGTATTCCTGTCTCTGGCGATCACGCTTCTGGCGTTTCCGGCAGGGATCCTGACTGCCTATGCGGGGGCTGGAAAGATCACCTTTTCCGATCCGACGGCATCAGTGGGAAATCAGGTATCTGTCACCATGAAGATCGCCTCTTCGGATGGCACGGCTCTCAATAAAGCAGATGTGATGCTGGAATACGATGCCCAGTCCCTGGAATTCCTAAGCGGGACCAGCGCCAACGGCGGGGCGGGGAATGTCCGTGTGGTTGGGGATGCGGAGGCAGCCAGCCAGACGACCTTCAGCTTTACGCTGAAGTTTAAGGCCCTGAAGGCCGGGACCTCGTCTATCACCGTTAAATCCCAGGAGGTATACGATGCCAATGGGCAGGCAGTGACCATTTCCCATACGGGTAATTCTGCTGTAAAGGTCAGCGGAGGCTCCGACGCTTCCCAGGACGCTTCCCTGGGATCCCTGACTGTTTCACCAGGGACCCTGAGTCCGGAATTTTCAGCAGAGGTGACGGAGTACACGGCTGCCGTTCCGGCGGATGTGGAAAAGATCACGGTCAGTGCTCCGGCCAATGACGGGAAAGCAAACGTATCTGTGGAGGGAGCTGAAGATCTCCAGCCAGGCGAAAATAAGGTGGTCTGCACGGTTACCGCAGAGGATGGAAGCACGAAAAAAACGTATACCATCACGGTTACCAGAGGCGGAGACAGCTCTGCGGAAGAGACGGAACCGTCTGCGGAGGCCAGTTCCCCCGAGGGCACGCCTCATAACGTGGAGGATGGAAACTGGACCGTTGCTGAAACCTTTGATGCAGAAACTCTTCCCGAAGGCTTTTCTGTAACAGAATATGAGTATCAGGGAGCCACAGTCCAGGCAGGAACCAATGACCAGGGCGTGATCCTCCTTTATATGACCGATGAAGATGGAAACGGAGATTTCTTTGTATATGATCCCCAGGAAGATATCCTTTCCCCATATGTGACAGTCCGTATGGCAGAAAAGACCATTATCGTTCTGTCTCCTGAAAATATCCCAGAGGGGACAGAGCTTCCCGACGGATTCAGGGAATGCACCATCGACATCGGAGAACATACGGTACACGGCTGGATCTGGAACAGCCAGGATGGCGGGACACCAGAATACTGCATCGTTTACGGCCAGAACGCAGACGGGGAGCAGAACTTCTACCGCTACGACCAGAAGGAAATGACCCTCCAGAGATTCTTCCAGGATCCGGAGGCAGAGGAGCTCCGGGCAGTCAATGAGAAGGTGGTCGGAGAGTATAACAGCCTGGTGGAGGACTACACAGTCCGCGGATATATGATCGCCGGTCTGTTTGCCGTATGCATTATCCTGGCGATCATCCTTATCATTCTCCTGCTGACCAGAAAGCCTGGAGGAACGTACCGGGAGGAAAAACCGAAAAAATCGGCAGGAAAACCGGACGCATATTCCAGAGAAGGCTCCAGGCCGGGAAAGACAAAGGAACCCAGAAGGACCCAGGCGAAAAAATGGACAGACCAGGACCTGGATGACCTGGAGGATCTGGATCTGGAGGAAGAGGAACGGGCCTTTGTAAAGCATAAGGCCCCGGTCCGTCATCCGGCGTCGGATCAGGAGACAGGGAGGAGGACTGCCAGTGTCCCGGAGGCGGAAGCCCCGGTAAGACAGGAGACGCCCGCTCCGGTTTCCAGCGCACCGGTGAAGGAACAGATCCCAGAAAAGGCAGCTCCATTCAAAGAAGAAGACCAGGACGATGATTTTGAATTTATCGATCTGGATCTGTAAAGCTGTACCGTTCAGCCGTCCGGAGATCCGGACAGGCAGGCGTACGGCGGAAGGGCTGTGCAGCACACACATAAAATAGAATGGATTGCAAACTCCCCCCGATTCGGGTATAATGGACACGTTCGCTGTCTAAAAAACCGAATAGAGGGGAGTATTTGTTATGAAAGAAAGAAGCAGCTTTACCAGCCGCATCGGCTTTGTCCTTGCGGCGGCCGGTTCTGCAGTGGGACTGGGAAATATGTGGAGGTTTCCATATCTGGCAGCAAAATATGGAGGGGGAGCCTTCCTGATCACATACGTTCTTCTGGCTGTGACCTTTGGATTTACGCTTATGATCACAGAGGTTGCCATGGGAAGAAGGACCCGCATGTCATGCATCGAAGCTTTTGGAAGCCTGAACCGCCGCTTTGCGCCCCTGGGCTGGCTGGCAGCCCTGATCCCGGTGATCATCGCGCCCTATTACTGTGTGATCGGCGGCTGGGTCGTTAAGTATTTTGTGGAATTTATCCGGGGAAACGGTATGGCCGTATCCAGCGACACGTATTTTGGAGATTTTATCAGCATGGCCGGCAGCGGGATCCTGGAAAATCCGCTACTCTGGTTCGTGATCTTTGTGCTCCTTACGGCAGTGGTGGTGCTCCTGGGCGTTGATACGGGAGTGGAAAAGGCCAGCAGCGTCATGATGCCGGTGCTAGTGCTGCTTTCCGTAGGGATCTCTGTTTACTGTATGACTCTCCCGGGAGCCGCAGAGGGATTAAAGTATTATCTCCTTCCGGATTTTGCGGACTTTTCCCTGACCACAGTGCTGGCGGCCATGGGCCAGTTGTTTTATTCCATGTCCTTAGCCATGGGGATCATGATCACCTATGGCTCCTATATGAAAAAAGAGGATGATCTGGAGAGTTCCGTGGGCCAGATCGAGATCTTTGATACGGGGATCGCTTTTCTGGCGGGACTTATGATCGTTCCCGCAGTAGTAGCCTTTAACGGAGGGGATGCGTCCCTGATCCAGGGAAAGGCCGGTCCGGGATTGATGTTCGGGGTACTGCCCAAGGTATTTGAATCCTTCCCGCTGGGAGGAGCTGTGGGAGCCATGTTTTTCCTGCTGGTATTTTTTGCGGCCCTTACCTCGTCCATTTCCCTGCTGGAGACGGTGGTATCGATCCTTACGGATAAAATGCGGCTCACCAGGAAAAAGGCCACGATCCTTTCCACTGCCGGGATTCTGATCCTGGGGATCCCGTCCTGTCTGGGCTATGGTCCCTGGGGCCACATTACAGTATTAAAGATGCAGTTCCTGGACTTCTTTGATTTTATATCCAACTCCGTGATGATGCCCATTGTGGCCATTGGAACGTGTATCCTGGTGGGACATGTGGTAGGAAGCCGGTATATTGAGGAGGAGGTGGAGTCCTCCGGCACCTTTAAGAGAAAGAAGATGTACCGGATCATGATCAGGTACGTGGCTCCGGTGATGCTGGCAGCGATCCTGGCAGGAGAGGTCCTTAAATATTTTGGCATTATCAGTATTTAATGGAAAATTTTCCTTTTATATTTGGGAAAGATATGGTAAGATACTATATTATCATGTAAAACAGATAGAAATACAGGAACATAAATGGAGGAATCACTATGGCGGAAAATATAAAACCGGCAGAGGAAACGAAAGAAACAGTTTCTAAAAATTTTATTGAACAGGAAATCGATAAAGACCTGGCGGAGGGCGTATATGACCATGTCCAGACGAGATTCCCACCGGAGCCCAACGGATATCTCCACATCGGACATGCCAAGTCCATTATCCTGAATTCGGGACTGGCAAAGGAATATGGCGGAAAATTCAATCTCCGTTTTGATGATACGAACCCCACGAAGGAAAAAACGGAGTATGTGGAGTCCATCATAAACGACGTGAAATGGCTGGGCGCGGAATTTGAGGACAGGCTGTTTTTTGCGTCTGACTACTTTGATGCAATGTATGAGTGCGCAGTCCATCTGATCAAAAAAGGAAAAGCGTTCGTCTGCGACCTTTCGGCCGATGAGATCCGGGAATACCGGGGAGATTTCAATACTCCGGGAAAAAACAGCCCCTACCGGGACAGAACGGTGGAGGAGAACCTGAAGCTCTTTGAAGAAATGAAGAACGGCGTGTATAAGGACGGGGAAAAGGTGCTCCGCGCCAAGATCGATATGGCGTCCCCCAACATCAATATGAGAGATCCGGTGATCTACCGTGTGGCCCGTATGAGCCATCATAACACTGGAGACAAGTGGTGCATTTATCCCATGTACGACTTTGCCCATCCCATCGAGGATGCCATCGAGCATATCACCCACTCCATCTGTACCCTGGAATTCGAGGATCACAGACCGCTTTATGACTGGGTGGTAAGAGAGTGTGGATTTGAGAATCCGCCGCGTCAGATCGAGTTTGCAAAGCTGTACCTGACCAATGTGGTCACAGGAAAACGTTACATCAAGAAGCTGGTGGAGGACGGGATCGTGGACGGCTGGGATGATCCGCGCCTGGTGACCATCGCTGCTCTCAGAAGGAGAGGCTACACGCCGGAATCCCTGCGGATGTTTGTGGATCTGGTGGGCGTTTCCAAGGCCAACAGCTCTGTGGATTACGCAATGCTGGAATACTGCATCCGGGAGGACTTAAAGCTTAAGAGGCCCAGAATGATGGCGATCCTGGATCCGGTGAAGCTGGTGATCGACAACTATCCGGAAGGGCAGACGGAAATGCTGTCCGTACCCAATAACCTGGAAAATCCGGAAATGGGAGAACGCCAGGTTCCTTTCTCCAGAGAGCTTTATATTGAGCGTGAGGACTTTATGGAGGAGCCGCCGAAAAAATATTTCCGCCTGTTCCCGGGAAATGAGGTCCGCCTCATGAGCGCTTATTTCGTTACATGCACCAGCTTTGAGAAGGATGAAAATGGTAAGGTCACGGTGGTCCACTGTACCTACGATCCGGAGACAAAGAGCGGATCCGGCTTTAACGGCAGAAAGGTCAAGGGAACCATCCACTGGGTTTCTGCAGAACATGCAGGGCAGGTGGAGTGCCGCCTTTATGAGAACATCGTGGATGAGGAAAAGGGCAAGCTGAACGCAGACGGAACGCTGAACCTGAATCCCAATTCCAAAACTGTGACAATGGCTTACCTGGAGCCGGCGCTGATGGAGGCCAGGGCTTATGACAGCTTCCAGTTCGTAAGAAACGGCTTCTACTGCGTGGACTGCAAGGACAGCGAGGAAGGAAAGCCGGTTTATAACCGGATCGTTTCCTTAAAGAGCTCCTTCCGGCTTCCTAAGTAGGGTCTGGAGCAGACAGAGGAAAAACACAGACTGAGATACAAAAGAGGGATGCCCCTGGAAAAAGTTCCGGCGGACATCCCTTTCTGGTATCCAGGAAAAACGGAGGTAAAGATGGAGCTTATGATCCCATTGAGCAGCCAGGATCCAAGGCCGCTGTATGAACAGATCTACCAGTATATAAAAGGAGAGATCCGGAACGGAGGCCTGAAGCCCATGAAAAAGCTGCCCTCTTCCAGGGAACTGGCCAAAAGCCTGAGGGTCAGCCGCAGTACCACCCAGTCGGCTTATGAACAGCTTGTGGCCGAAGGATACCTGGAGGCGTCGTCGAGACGCGGATATTTTGTGGCCGGACTGGATGGGATCCTGCCCCCGGTCGCTCCGGAAAGACGGGCGGTACAGGAAATGTTTCCAGGCCGGAGGGATGGGGAGGCGCCGGATCTCCAGGAGAAAAAATGGAGAGTGGACTTTTCACCCAGGGGAATTGATCTGGATAGCTTCCCCTTTTCCACCTGGAGGCGGATCAGCCGGGCAGTCTTAAAGGAGGAGGACACGGAAATGTTCTTAAAGGGCAGTCCCCAGGGGGATCTTCTTCTGAGGGAGGCCATCCGGGACTACCTTCATGCAGCCCGGGGCGTAAATTGTACGGCAGAACAGATCATCATCGGCGCAGGGAACGAATATCTTCTGATCCTTTTATCCCAGCTTCTGGGCCGGGAGACCGGGATCGCCATGGAGGATCCCACCTATAAGCAGGCATACCGTGTTCTTGGGGGAATGGGCCATCCGGTTTTTCCTGTGGGAATGGATGACAGCGGCTTCCGGGTACAGGAGCTGGAGCGGCTTCCTGCATCCGCAGCCTATGTGATGCCGTCCCATCAGTTTCCCATGGGGATCGTCATGCCGGTGAAGCGGAGGCAGGAGCTTCTGGCCTGGGCCATGAAAGAGCCGGACCGCTATCTGATCGAGGACGACTACGATAGTGAATTCCGTTACAGGGGAAAGCCGATCCCGGCCCTTCAGGGCATGGATGACAGCGGAAGGGTCATTTATATGGGAACCTTTTCAAAGGCCATTGCGCCTGCCATCCGTGTGGGCTATCTGGTGCTCCCTCCCTCGCTGATGGAACGGTATGAAGAGCGGGGACGGTTCTACTCCTCCACAGTGTCCCGTGTAGACCAGCGGATCCTGGCGATGTTCATTGGAGGCGGCTATTTTGAACGCCATCTGAACCGGATGAGGGAGATCTATAAGGGGAAGCATGACCTGCTTCTGGCTTCCTTAAAGCCTCTGGAAAAGGAATTTGAGATCAGCGGAGAATATGCCGGCCTCCATGTTCTTCTTACCTGCCGCGGAGAGAGGACTGAGGAGCAGCTTGAGAAGGCGGCAGAAACGGAGGGGATCCGGGTCTATGGCTTATCGGGATCTTATATTGGAAAAAAGGATACAGAGAGCCGGACAGTGATCCTGGGATACGCCAGCCTGACAGAAGAGAAGATACAGGAAGGGGCAGCGGCTCTGGCTAAGGCCCTCTGCCCGTAGAAGATGAAGTTCCCTTTTCCCCCTGCGGTTTTGCGGCTCCAAAAGAGGGAGGGAAAAACGCGCAGGGGAGAGAGGGATCAGATGTTTCCGAAGATCCGGTCCTCGATCAGATGAATCCCGTGCCAGAACATTTCGCAGACGGGCGTTTCCACCCCCAGCTCTTTTCCCAGGCGGACCACTGTACCTGCAAACATATCCACTTCTGTGTGCTTTCCGGCCTCCAGATCCTGGAGGGTGGAGGGCTTGTTCTGATATGGAAGGCGGCCGATGGTGTGTTCCTGCCGGTCGATCTCATTCTGGCCGATGTCCACCCCAAGCCGGTTGGCCACTCGGATCACCTCCCACATGGCGGCGCGGCGGAAATAGTTGGCGTCAGCGCTTTTCTGGAAGGCTCCGAAGGGAATGCCAAACATGGCACAGGTCATATTTTCTCCTACATTGCACATGAATTTAAACCACAGCCCTTTGATCATATCGGGATCGATCTTATAATCGATCCCGCAGCGGTCGAACAGCTCTTTGACGGCCAGGACTTTATCAGAAAAATGGCCGGGATCGTTTTTTTCTTCTCCGAAGTGGATCAGTCCTTTTTCCGGATCGAATTCGGCCTTTCCATCCTTCATGGCGATGCTGACGCGCATATAAGAATAGAGCACATGCTCCTGGCCGTACACATCTGCGGTCTGCTTTTCGCTGTCAATGCCATTGAGGACAGGAAGGATGATGGTTTCCGGTCCCACCTGGTATTTAATATCTTTTAGCGCCTGGGCAAGGTCATATCCCTTTACGGCTATGATCACCAGGTCGGAGGGCCCGTCGTTATCCTCCGGGGTGACGATAGGGAAACGGTAATTGATACCGTTTACAGTCACGCCCTTCTGCTCCAGACGGTCCTTTCTCGCTCCAGATGCCATGATACGGAATCCGGCTCCCAGCTTTTCAGAGATCCGTGGAGCAAAGAAGACCCCCATGGCCCCCAGACCGATCAAAGTCACTTTTTTCATTGGCTTCATAATCCTTTTCTCCCTTCGGTGCGATTCCTTATACAGGCGGCCGCATCCAATGCGCGGACCTGTGTAAATTTTATGTATATTTTATAATAAGAATATTCGGGTGTCAATCGTTCAAAGAAACCCCGGGGAGGGTACAGATTCTTTTTCTGTTTTGTTGACTTTTCGGATGAAAGCTGATATACTCAACCTAAGATATTGTGAAAAATGCATAGATAAAAAAGTAATGTGGGTGCTGTATAAATGGTACCCATATGTGCTGAAAAAAATATGGAATGCATTCCACAATATGGAATATCAGAACTACTAAAGTTTCTAAAAGAAACAAAATGAAGGAGGTGCGGTGAGTATATGTGGACTGGGCAGGAAATGACCTTAGTAGACGGTCTGATGATCTCGGCAGTGGGACTTCTGGTCGTGTTTGCGGCTCTTGCGGCGCTGGCGATCGCGGTCATCATCATTTCTAAGATCATCAATACGGCGGTCAAAGATAAGGCACCGAAGCAGGCGGCTGTGGCGGCGGCTCCGGCCCTGGATGAGGAATCCTATGCAGTGCTTCTCGCAGCAATCAGCGAGGAAGCCAGACTGTCGGGAGAAGAGTTCCGTGTTACAAGCATCAAAGAGCTGTAAGGTGAAGTGAGGACCGAAAAAGCAAACGAAAAAGTGAAAAAAGGAAAGGATGTATTTTATTATGAAATATGTAGCTACTTTAAACGGAAAAAAATATGAGATCGAGATCGAGAGAGTGGAAGAGTACAAGCCCCTGGACAGAGGCGTTACTGTGAACGCTCCGGCTCCCATCCTTGCAAAGGCAGCAGCTCCGGCTCCGGCCCCC
>ENA-OPRR01002859-OPRR01002859.1-human-gut-metagenome-genome-assembly--contig:-NODE-2859-length-10567-cov-2.682553_pt1 | contig 10567 bp, 9 predicted proteins | sample MGYA00241796_ERZ501883 | MGnify/ENA primary metagenome ERZ501883 (study PRJEB25962, sample SAMEA2042406) | human gut metagenome | biome: human gut; feature: human-associated habitat; material: faeces...
CGTCCTCTAAAACTGCCTCCAGCGCCTCCAGGACCCGTGTTCCCCAGTCCTCATGGCCAAAGAAATCCAGCATCTGGGAGGCGGCCCACACAGAGGCCATGGGGTTGGCGATCCCACGGCCCGCAATATCCGGGGCCGAGCCATGGATGGGCTCAAACATAGACGGATACTTCCGTTCCGGATTCAGGTTGGCTCCCGCTGCCAGTCCCATCCCCCCGGCGATGGCTGCCCCCAGGTCTGTCAGGATGTCTCCAAACAAATTGCTGGTGACCACCACCTGGAATCTGGACGGATCCTTTACCATAAACATACTGGCTGCATCCACCAGATAGGAGTGGGTCTCCACATCCGGATACTCCGCGGACAGTTCCTGAAAGATCTGGTCCCAGAATACCATGGAATAGTTTAAGGCATTGGCCTTGCTGATGCTGGTCAGGCTCCGTTTTTCCTTCCTGGCCGTCTCAAAGGCGTAGCGGATGATCCGCTCGCAGCCGGTCCGGGAAAACACGCCGTCCTGGATCACCACCTCATTGGGCTTTCCCTTAAACAGCCAGCTTCCGCTGCCCGCATACTCTCCCTCGCTGTTTTCCCGGATAAAGGTCATATGGATATCCTCCCGGGCCGCATCCTTTAAGGGGCAGGGAGCTCCTCTAAGGAGCTTTACCGGCCGCAGGTTCACATACTGGTCAAAGCTTTTCCGGATCTTCAAAAGAAGATCCCACAGGGAAATATGGTCCGGCACCCGGGGATCGCCCACCGCGCCCAGATAAATGGCGTCAAAGCCCTCCAGGATCCGGATCCCATCCCCGGGCATCATCTGCCCATGCTCCAGATAGTACCCGCAGCCCCAGGGAAACCAGGTATCCTCAAAGGAAAAGGCTCCGGAACACTCCGCTGCCTGCTTCAGCACCTTCATTCCCTCTTTTAAAACCTCCGGCCCTACGCCGTCACCGGGGATCACAGCGATCTTATAGGTCTTCATCTTACCTGTCCTCCTTTATATGCTCCAGGGACCAGACGCGGCTGTTGATGACCTCCACCGCCGATCCACAGTATTCACAAAATTTCGCTCCCAGATTTTTAATGGGCGCGCCGCAGTTGGGGCAGCTTACTCCCACAGCTCCTCCCGCAGCCTGTCCGTACCGCTCCGGATCCTGAATATAGATCCATTCCATATCATACCGGGTCTGGATCCGGTCCGGCATCACTTCCTTTTCTCCGTTCCTGGTCCTTCCATAAACGTACTCCACTGCGGACTGGAAGGTCACCGCACAGCAGCCGGGACGCTTTTCATACCGGGAAATGGCTGTCTGGTGGATCTTCACGTTCCGGAACTGCTCCCGGATCCCCTGGCGGTCCTGGTCATCGATCCGCAGACGCGCCTGGTTCCTCAGGCTTTCAGAGATCCCGGCCAGAGAAGAAAGCTCCTGTGTCTCCAGAGCAGACAGGAACGCGTTCAGGCTGTTTTCTGATTTTTTCCGAAATTCCTCCAGGGAAAATTCCGGAAAATCCTTTGCGATCTGGGGCAGGTATATGCTTGTCATGGAGGATACGGACCTGGGCGTTTCTGCGATCCGCTCCTCCTGCTGTTCCAGTCCCTCCAAAAGGGAATCGGTCCCGAACATGGACCTGGAGACCTGTCTCAGCTTTCTCTGGATGATCCAGACGCTTATGGCTCCCGCTGCTGCTAACGTTCCTAAAAAGATCAGAAGAAAGATCCATGCCTTATCCATTGCTTTTCTCCCCCAGCCATAGCTTTAAAGCTCCCAGAGCCTTTTTCGCGTCCCTCCGGCCCAGCTTATACGCTTCCACGATCTCCTCCCGGTCATGGGACATACGGCCGATCTTTAATGCCTCTGACGGCCGGATCACAAAGACCTCCCCGGCCCGCTCCATTTCCCCGATCTCCCGCACAGTACGGTTATACGTTTCCGGCCTGGACTCCAGGGCCTTCACAAAGGCCGGATATCTCCGGTAGAAGACCCGGGCCAGCCCCCGCCGCTCCGGCTTTTTCACATAGCCCTCCGGCCGGGTCAGGACCACCACATTCCTCCCGTATCCCAGTCTCTGGAAGGCCCGTACCGGGATGCTGTCGGAGCAGCCGCCGTCCAGCAGCTTTTTTCCTCCGGCCTCCACGATCCTGGAGGCGTAGGGCAGCGAAGCCGACGCCCGCATCAGGTCGATCTGCTTTTTCATATCTGTGATCCGCAGGTATTCCGGCTTTCCGGTCTCCACATTGGTGCAGGTCACATAAAAAGCCGTATCTGAAGCGTTGAAGGCCTCATAATCGTAGGGATCCAGCCGCTCCGGCAGGTCATGGTAGCAGAACTTTTCATCTACCACATCCCCGGTGCGGAAAAAATTCTGCCAGCTCATGAACCGCTTGTCCCGGCAGTATTTTTTATAATAGCGGATACTGCGGCCCATCTGGCCGGATACCAGGGAGCAGCCGTGGATCGCTCCTGCGGAAACTCCCATGACCCCGTCAAAGCCGATGCCGTTTTCCATGAACACGTCCAGCACCCCGGCGGTGTAGATCCCCCGCATGCCGCCCCCCTCCAGCACCAGTCCGGTCCGGCCTTCCTGGGCTCTGGGCGCTTTATAAACTGTTTCTTCCATTAAACGGACTCCTTTTTATTCCTGTCTTTCCACCGGGATAAACACCCGGGACGGCGTTTCGCTTCCATTTTTCTTCCTGGCCTCCTCCGCTGCCTTCACAGCCAGGGCGCAGAGAGCCGCCTGGGAGCCCACCGGCGCTTTTCCCCTGCGGTCGGGCTTTTCAAAGGTCCCGTCGGGCTGCAGCACATGGGCCTTTAAATTATCCTCCAGCTCCAACTCCATGTAATTCCGGATCCGGTCCTTCAGGGCTTCGCAGACCACAGGGAACAGGATCTCCACCCGCCGGTCCAGGTTTCTGGGCATCCAGTCGGCGCTTCCCATATAGATCTCTTCCGCACCGTCGTTTTCAAAAATAAAGATCCTGGCGTGCTCCAGGAATTCTCCCACAATGGACCGCACCTCAATGTTCTCTGAAAGTCCCCGGATCCCGGCCTTTAAGCAGCAGATGCCCCGCACCACAAGACGGATCTTTACTCCGGCGCAGGACGCCTCGTAAAGGGCGGCAATGATATCCTTATCGCAGAGGGAGTTCATCTTGGCCGTAATAGAAGCCGGACGGCCCTCTCTGGCATGTCTCGTCTCCCGTCCGATGAGCCGCAGGAACTTATTTCTGAGCCACAGGGGAGCCACCGCCAGCATATTCCAGGTCAGGGGCTCTGAGTAACCGGACAGCATATTGAACACGGCCGTGGCGTCCTCGCCGATCTCCGGGTGGCACGTCATGATCCCGCAGTCCGTATACAGCCTGGCCGTGGAGTCGTTATAGTTTCCTGTACCCAGATGCACGTACCGGCGGATGCCGTCCTCTTCCCGGCGGACCACCAGCGTGATCTTGGAATGGGTCTTTAAGCCCACAAGGCCATAGATCACATGGCAGCCGGCCTTTTCCAGCTTCTTGGCCCAGAGGATGTTATTTTCCTCGTCAAACCTGGCCTTCAGCTCCACCAGCACGGAAACCTGTTTCCCGTTTTCCGCCGCCGCAGCCAGAGCCGCGATGATGGGGGAATTTCCGCTGACCCGGTAAAGGGTCTGCTTGATGGCCAGCACATCTGGATCCTTTGCCGCCGTCCGAACGAAATCCACCACCGGATCGAAGCTTTCATAGGGATGCATCAGCAGGATATCTCCCTTCCGGATATTGGTGAAGATATCGTCGTCATTCATCAGCGCCGGTACTGGCTGGGGCGTGTATCCCGGCGTCTTTAAATGGTCAAAGCCCTCCATCCCGTACATTTTCATAAGGAAAGTCAGGTCCAGGGCGCCGGGGATCTGGAAAATATCCTCCTCGTTGACCATCAGCTCCTTTTTTAATACCTTAAGGAGCCGTTTATCCGGCTTTTCCTGGATCTCCAGGCGGATCACCTCGCCCCACTGCCTCTTTTTTAACTGCTTTTCGATCTCCTCCAGAAGATCCACCGCTTCCTCCTCGTCCAGGGAGAAGTCGGCGTTCCGCATGATCCGGAAGGGATGGGAGGTGATGATATCATAATTTAAAAAGAGCTGCTTCATGTTCCGCTCGATGACCTCCTCCAGGAGGATCACATGGCGGAGGCGGCTTCCGTCCGGTCTCTCTGTTTCCGGAAGGACGACGATCCTGGGAAGCACCGACGGCACCTGGACCATGGCGAATTCCAGCTCCCTGTCTCCTTCCTTTTTCCGTAAAAGGGCCGCGATATTTAAAGATTTATTGCGGACCAGGGGAAAGGGACGGGAGGAATCCACAGCCATGGGCGTTAAGACCGGATATACCTCTTCCTTAAAATACCGGTCCACAAATTCTCCCTGCTCCTTCGTCAGATCCTCGTGCTGTCCGATCACCTCCAGCCCCGCCTGCTTTAAAGCCGGGAGCAGGGCCCGGTTGTAGGTGCTGTACTGCTGCCCCACCAGCTCATGGGTCCTGGCGCTGATCTTTTCCAGCTGCTCCACCGGCGTCATGCCCGCGATGTCCGGCTTTGTGTAGCCTGCATGGACCATGTCCTTTAAGGACGCCACCCGGACCATGAAAAACTCATCCAGGTTGGAGGCGGTGATGCTTAAAAATTTCAGCCGGTCAAACAGGGGCGTCGTCTTATCCCTGGCCTCTCCCAGGACACGGTGGTCGAACTCCAGCCAGCTCAGTTCTCTATTTACGTAATTGGACGGATCTGTAAAACAGGTCTCTTTTGCTGCCATTTTATACTCTCCTTTTCTGCTTCAGCACCGGGCGGATCCCAAAGATCTCTTCAAAGAAAGCCGCCTTCTGTTCAAAGGAAACCGCCTCCAGGGTAATATCCCCGGAATATTCCGCAGACACCGTAAGTGTCTTATCCTTCACTGTGATCCTGCAGTCCTTAAGCTTCTGCCCGTGGCTCCTGTCCATGGAATTGGCCAGCCGGAGCATGGCCGTGAGCTTCGCGGTCAGGATCGTGGCGTCGCTCTGGTCGGGAAGAGAGCCGGAGGACAGCTCCGGACCAGCCTCCATGCGGACCATGTTATAGTCGAAATCCCGGATGTTGTAGCGGACCACATTGGCAACGATCTCCCGTTCCAGGTGGGAGAGGCCGATGATCTCCGTGGACATGATGATATTATATGCACATTCATTGGCATTCCTGACACTGATGAATTTTCCGCAGGAGTGGATGATCACGGCGATCTGCAGGAGCAGCCGCTCTCTGCTTCCCATTTTATGATAGCGCTTCATGGCGTCGAAGATCTGGAGCACATAGGACTCCACCAGGTCTGAATGGCTGCCCTGGCACCGGTAGCGCCTGGCCATGTCCCGGGATGCGCTTATGATGTCGTTGTCGAAATTATGCTTCAGCTGGATCAGCTTCTTATCCAGGGCATATTCGGCTGCGATCCCGTCGCAGAGCCTGGTCCCCGGGATCCAGATGGCCTCGGCCCCGGTCATTTCCAGGAACTTTTTATAAATGACAGCGCTGGGAAGAAGCAGGGGCGCATACTCTGCGCTGACGCCGAACTGCTCCTCCACCGCTTCTGGATCCATCCCGGACAATCTTTCATAAAGGCGGTCGAACTGCTCCCTGGTGACCCACTGGAGCGGTTTTCCCCCGTCCTCGTACCGGAACAGGTACATGATATTCTCTCCAGTTCCGATGACATGCTTGATCCGGCGCTCCTCCAGGTACATCTTCTGGTAGTTGGAGAGCTCGCTTTCCACCATTTCCCCGATGATCCGCCGGGTCCCCTCTGCAGTGGAGCTTACGTTCTTTAAAAGCTCTCCGATCCTTAGGACACCCAGGGGAAGGTTTTCTGTGGATACCAGGAGCTTTTCGTCAAACAGGGAGATCTGCATGCTTCCAAACCCCACGTCCAGGATGGCCGTTCCCTTGCGGATGTTCCGGTCAAACTCATCGTCTGCCACAGCCAGGGCCTTATAGGTCAGAAGTCTCTGTTCTGAGTTGCTGATGATCTGGACCGTAAGCCCGGTGCGGACCCGGATCTGCTCCAGAACGATCCGGCTGTTCTTCGCCTCCCGCATGGCGCTGGTGGCATAGGCCCGGTATTCAGTGATCCGGTAGCCCTTCATGATCCTGGAAAAGTCCTCCAGAACCCGGCACAGCTCCTCCACCATTTCGTAGCTGATCTTCCTGTCATTATATGTATCGCTTCCCAGGGAGATCACATGACGGACGTGATCCACCTGCCGGATCCTGTTTTTCCCGGAGATCTCATAGATCCCCATCTCCAGCTCAAAGGACCCCACCTCAATGGCTGCAAACATACGGACTGCCATTTTACGCACCCCTCCTAATAATTGCCCAGAATCTTCATGGACGAGGCCTCGGCCTGGATCCCTGCCAGGGCGTTATGCACCGGAGCATGGCTCAGATTCCCTTCGATATCCACAAAAAACCGGTATTCAAAGGGCTTGTCGGGGATGGGCCTGGACTCGATCATACGCATGTTGACTCCGTTGAAGATAAAATTTCCAAGGATCTTATACAGGGAACCGCTGACATGGGGGACTTCAAAGGTGACGGTCACCTTAGACGCCTTTTTCTCATAGACCGGCTCTCTGGAGAGCACCAGGAACCGGGTGGTATTTCCCCTCTCATTGCTGATGGAGGTCTTAAGCTCCGCAAGGCCGTAAAGCTCTCCGGCGGTACGGCTGGCCACGGCTGCCTGGGTCTTATCCCCTTCCTCCATGACCTTTTTCGCTGCCACCGCCGTGTTCTCCACGCTGATCTGGCTCCACTCCCCGTGGCTGTTTAAATACTCCGAGCACTGCATCAGCGCCTGGTTATGGGAATACACCGTCTTCACATCTGAGACTGACGCTCCGGGGACCCCTAAGAGCACATGGTCCACAGGCACATAGATCTCTCCCACGATATAATTGTCATATCTGGATAACAGGTCATAGTTGGTGATAACGAAGCCGGCGGTGGAGTTTTCAATGGGAAGCACTGCATAATCCGCCTGCCCCCTCTCCAGCTCCCTGATCGTGTCCTCGAATTTTTCCACATGGTAGGCGTCTGCATCCTCCCCGAAATACATGCGGACGGCCGCGTGGCTGTACGCGCCCTCCACGCCCTGGAACACCACCCGGACGTCCCTTTTCCGGATCTCCTCCACCTCTGTAAAGCCCAGGGGCGGTGTTTTTTTCCTGGCGCACAGAAGGCTGTACTGGTATCTGCGGCTCATGGTCATGAGCTGTGTGAACAGCTCCTCCACCGCCTCCTTATTCTGGTCTCCCGCTGCCATCTCCCGGACTGCGGCAAGCTTCTGCTTTTCCCGCTCTCCGTCGTAAACGGCCTTTCCTGTCTCGATCTTATACTCTGCCACCTGGCCGCAGACGGCCATGCGTTCCTCAAACAGCCGGACGATCTCCCGGTCGATCCCGTCCAGCTTTTCCCTGCATTCCTTCAGATCAGGCGTTTTCATTCTGTATCTCCCCCAGCATTTTTACGATTTTCTCTCTTGTGTAGGCTCCAGCGTGCTTTCTCTGGTCCGGCTCCAGCTCCTTTATATAAAACGGCTCTCCATAATAAACCGTCACATGGGACGGACGGATAAACGGAAAATGGCTTTCAAAGGCCTCTGCCGTTCCCACCATTGCCACAGGAACCACCGGACAGCCGGATTTTTCCGCGATCTTAAGACTCCCCTCTTTAAATACCAGAAGCTCCTTCAGATCCTTATTCCGGTTTCTGGTACCCTCGGGAAAGATCCAGACGGAGATCCCGTTTTTTACCTTTTCGATCCCCTCCAGGATCGTTTTTAGACCGGCCTTGATATCCTTTCTGTCCAGGAACAGGCAGTTGACGTTCTTCATCCAGCTCCTTAAAAGGGGGATCTTCTCCATCTCCTTTTTCGCCACAAAACCCACGAAGCCCGGTACTGTGGTGTAGCCCACCAGGATGTCAAAATAGCTCCTGTGGTTTCCCACAAAAAGCACCGCCCTGTCTCTGGGTATATTCTCCGCCCCTTTGACGGTGACAGTGATCCCCGCCAGCTTCAGGATCAGGGAAAACATATACTGGACGATCTTAAGGCTCTCCACGTCCCTGGCATGGGGATCCTTTTTTCCAAGAGAATTCTGGGCCGCCAGAAGCGGATATCCCAGGGTCAGAAAACCGATCAGCGTCACAGCCACTAAAATAAGTCGAATCATAATCCTCACCTTTTTCGTATTTTTGACGGTTTCCAGGCGGCCGCTTTTGTCCTGTCCCGGCGGCCCCGGCGTCATCTTCCTATTATATAAAACTATCCTGCCGATTGCAAGAAAATCCCCGGGATTTCCCGCCGTTTTACATCTTCTTTACGCAGGATTTACCGGATCTTTTCCCTGGGTGATCCTCTCAAACAAAAGTCCGGCCCCGAACCAGAGCGGGGCAAAATCCAGCCGTATGAGGCCGTCCACACTGAACCGGCAGCCGGTGTAATCCCAGGGGCAGGCCCTAAGGGACCGGAGGAGCCGCCCTGTCACATATTCCGCAGTAAAAATAAGCGCCATGTCCCTCAGTCCATGACGCAGGAGCCGGTCCGCCGGATCCGTTTTTCCCGGCCGGAGAAGATACCGGTCCAGACTCCGGCAGAAAGGGCCCAGAAGGGCCCCCATGCCGTAAATGGGGAACATAAAAAGAGAGGTCTTCCCCACAAGCCTCCGGTCGCCGGAGGCCAGGGAGACCAGGGACGTAAATATGATCTCCATGCACCACCCGGCGGCGCCGCATTTTAAAAAATCCTTCATTCTGTTTTCCATAGGAACAGTGTGGCAGAAAATGCCGCCGGATATGCAGAAAGACGTGCTTTACAGATACTGGTTCTTATCCCTGTCGTAAAAATAATCAATGGACGAAAGGGTCTCATCCAGGGTTTCCCGATCCAGGGAAAGGGCGCTGCAAAGCTCTTCGAGGCTGGGATAAAAGTCTCTCAGCTGGGTATTGATGTAGCTTAAAAGCATCACAGGATCTCTGGGGATTCCAGTCATGGCGGTCACCTCCTTTTTCTTATTTTCTTCTCCATACAGTTGAACCTCCCGTCGATTTTTGGTATGATTGGTAAAAAGCGATCACCAGTATCTATGATATCTACGAAAGGGGATACATCTATGAAACATATTCTTCTTTTAGGGACCGGGGGCACCATCGCCTGCAAGCACGGAGATTCCGGACTGACGCCGCTCCTTACGGGAGACGAGCTTCTGTCCTACGTTCCGGCGGCCCGTTCCTTTTGTGAAGTGGAGGCCATCCAGGTCTTAAATATCGACAGCACCAATATCCATCCGAAGCACTGGCAGCTTTTATGCCATGTGCTGGAGGAAAATTACGATAACTACGACGGCTTTGTGATCTGCCACGGCACCGATACCATGGCCTATACTGCTGCCGCCATGTCCTATCTGGTCCAGCACTCCAAAAAGCCCATCGTCATCACCGGCGCACAGAAGCCCATCGACCTGGATGTGACCGACGCCCGCACCAACCTGCTGGACAGCCTGCGGTTCGCCTCCTGTGAACGGGCCCACGGCGTAAATATCGTCTTTGACGGAAAGGTCATCGCCGGCACCCGCGGAAAGAAGGAGCGCACCAAGAGCTACAATGCCTTTTCCAGCATCAACTTCCCCTATCTGGCAGTGATCCAGGACGAGCACATCCTGTTCTACATCGACGACAAATGGCAGGACCGGGAAAATGTCCGATTCTACCATGATCTGGACGACCGGGTGGCTCTCTTAAAGCTGATCCCGTCCATGGAGTCCTCCATCCTGGACTATATGGGAGAGCATTACGACGCTGTGGTCATCGAGTCCTTTGGAGTCGGCGGTCTTCCCTCCTATGAGTCCGGTGATTTCTACCACTCCATCGAAAAAATGACCCAGGCCGGAAAGATCGTGGTGATGACCACCCAGGTGACCCAGGAGGGCAGCAACATGTCCGTTTATGAAGTGGGCCAGAAGATCAAAAACGCCTTCGGCCTCATCGAATCCTACGATATGACCCTGGAAGCCACGGTTACCAAGCTCATGTGGATCCTGGGCCAGACAAAGGAGCCGGAGCAGGTAAAGGAAATGTTCTACCAGACCGTGGGCCACGATATTTTATGGAAGGCCGTGACGAAATAGCCCCATACCAGAGGATCATCCGCAGACCCCGGTCAGAAATGACCGGGTCTCTTCTTTTTCCGGAGCTGTGAACAGAGTCTCTGCCTTTCCGTATTCCACAAGACGCCCCTCGGAGAAAAAAGCCGCGTCGTCGGCGATCCGCCTGGCCTGGGCAATGTTGTGGGTGACGATGACGATGGTATAGCGTTCCTTAAGGCCGAGAAGGGTCTCCTCGATCACCGCTGATGCCTTCACATCCAGGGCAGAGCAGGGCTCGTCCAGGAGCAGCACCTCCGGCTCCGCCGTCAGCGCTCTGGCGATACAAAGCCGCTGCTTCTGCCCGCCGGAAAGCTTCAGTGCGCTTTTGGAAAGTTCACCCTTTACTTCCTCATACAG
>ENA-OPRR01002861-OPRR01002861.1-human-gut-metagenome-genome-assembly--contig:-NODE-2861-length-10541-cov-2.809460_pt1 | contig 10541 bp, 10 predicted proteins | sample MGYA00241796_ERZ501883 | MGnify/ENA primary metagenome ERZ501883 (study PRJEB25962, sample SAMEA2042406) | human gut metagenome | biome: human gut; feature: human-associated habitat; material: faeces...
CGTTGCCTGCATCGGCTCTGCGGTCGGTATGGGCAATATCTGGATGTTTCCCTACCGCACCGGCAAATTCGGAGGCGCTGCATTTTTAATCCCATATTTTATCTTTGTAATCCTCCTTGGCTTTTCCGGAGTGATCGGTGAAATGGCTTTTGGGCGCAGCGTAAAAGCGGGTCCTTTAGGCGCTTTTGCCTCTGCAATGGAAATGCGTTTCGGAGAAAAGAGCAGAAAATGGGGTAAGCTGATCGGAATGATCCCTGTCATCGGATCTCTTGGCATTGCAATCGGATATTCCGTCGTTGTAGGCTGGTTTTTAAAATATCTGTTTGCTGCTCTCACCGGACAGCTTACAAAGATTGAAGACATGGGAAGTTACTTCGGTTCCCTTGCTGTTTCTTTCGGCAGTATCGGCTGGCAGATGCTGGGACTTGGTCTTACTTTTTTAATTATGATTCTCGGAGTGACAAAAGGAATCGAGAAAATGAACAAGCTTATGATGCCTGTCTTTTTCATTTTCTTCATCATCCTGCTCGTACGTGTCGCCACACTTCCGGGCGCCCTTGACGGCTATCGCTATTTACTTGTCCCAAACTGGGAACAATTGGGAAATATCAAGACTTGGGTATATGCTCTCGGGCAGGCATTTTTCTCCTTATCGTTAGCCGGGTCCGGAACAATTGTATATGGAAGCTATTTAAAGAAAGATATTGATGTTGTAGGCTGTGCCAAAAATGTAGCTTTCTTTGATACTTGTGCGGCGCTCCTTGCCGGTATGGTCGTTATTCCTGCGGTATTTGCTTTCCAGCTTGACGTTGCAAGCGGACCGCCGCTTATGTTCATTACACTTCCTGCTGTTTTCCAGCAGATGCCTTTTGGCGGATTATTTGCAATTATTTTCTTCGTTGCAGTATTATTTGCCGCTATTACTTCACTGATGAACTTATTCGAGACACCGATTGAAGCATTGCAACAGCAGTTTAGCCTTTCCCGCGGATGGGCAGTCGGCATTATCGCTGTCATTTCTGCCGCTGTCGGTATCTTTATCGAAAGCGGAGATGCTGTCGGCGCATGGATGGATGCGGTGTCTATCTATATTATTCCACTGGGCGCTCTTCTTGCCGGAATCATGTTCTTCTGGGTATGCCCGAAAGGCTATGCTAGAAAACAGGTAGAACTCGGTGCCTCCAAGCCCCTTGGCAAATGGTTTGAACCAGTAACAAAATACGTATTCGTAGGTATTACATTGATCGTCTATGTTTTAGGCATATTTTTTGGCGGAATCGGTTAGATTCCGCCAAATTTAAATTCTGGTCACAACTGGCTTCATTCCTTCCAGTCCGATGACCATGATCGGAGCTCCTTGTGGGATTTCCGTTCCGTCTTCTGCAATCACTTTTCTCTTCTTTCCGCCAACATCTCCTTCGCCTTTATAAGTAAAAATAGAAGTCTTGGCATAGCCGATCTTCCACAAAAGTTCTCTCTCCCTCTTCTGACGGTATAGTTCAATCAACGCACGCTCCAGAAGTTGGAGAAGGGAAATGGAAACAACGAGAAAAACCATAAAAGAGACCTTCTTTCCTTGACTCAAGAAAAAAATTGCCATCAAAAGATAAACCGCACTATTCACAATGCCGCCGCCATGCCAGTTCTTTGCCCATGCGTAAAACGTCCCTACATTCACCCATTTCTCTACACCTGACCAAAAAAGTCCGAATATCAATAAAATCAAGCCGAAAATATGAAAAATAGTCTCCGGCATTCCATCAAACAAGCCAAGTGTGATGGGCTCGGTATCCCATGAATCCGAAGCTGCCCAGAAGGCGATACACCCAAAGATCCCAAGCCCCCAGAAAAAGAACAGCATCTTAAAGTCCAACACTTTACTGTACAGGCGTCCCATATCTCTTCCTGCCACTTCCGGATCTCCCATTTGCCGAACCGCTTCTTCCTCCGCCTCCACTTCGCTCATTCCTTTTACCAGTAATGCTTCTATGGCATCTTCCAAGTGATCACGATACTCCTGTATAATGCAATCTCGTACCTCTCGATTATGGATTTCCTTTGACATTTCTTTTAAATATTCTTCAGCTTTCATAACATTCACCACCGATCATTCCCGAAACCGCATTGGCGTAAGTTCTCCACTCTTTCACCAGCTTTTCATGATAGATTCTTCCGTTTGGCGTGATCTGATAATATTTTCGGACTTTTCCGTTCACCTCTTCCTCATAACAGGTTAAATATCCAGACTGAACAAGACCGTGGAGCAGAGGATATAACGTACCAACCTTCAGTTCAAACACATTGCGAGAGCGTTCCGACAATGTTTCAATCATTTCGTAGCCGTACATATCCTTCTGCGACAACATTTGTAAAAGAAGCATCGTTGTGTTTCCAGAAACAAGATTCCTGCTTACAGCCATTTTCTTCACCTCCTTCTATCGGTTATCTATATATTAATATTATATCGATTCCCGATATTTGTCAATATAAAAAATGGCAGAACTATTATACAATTCCGCCATTTTATGCTTTTCCTATTTTTTTCTATGCAAATGATCATGCTTTTCTCGAAGTTGTTCCCAAATCTCATGATGAAGCTTTGACTGCATCTTCGGAAATGCGCGCAGCATACGCCTGCCGGTCTGTGTTGAATGTTCCAGATAATGTGCGTATTTTTGCTGATCCTCTTCTCTCTTCTTCTTGAGTGCCTCCTGCCGTTCTACTCCTTCCATCACGTTCTGGTAAATATTCTCTCCCATCTGATCTGACAAGCGATGCAGTTCTGCCGCAATCTCTTCCATCATCTCCAGCTTCTTGTTGATCTTGAGAATTCCGGATACTGTCACACAAAGATCGGCAACCAGCTCAATCCCGCATATGATAAGAATTACAATTCCAATCCAGAGCGGTATAAAAGAATACGCTTTGAAAATCAACGGATGCAGTACCTTCACAATAAATACACATGCCGCTCCCCACAAAAGTGAAAATGGAAGGCATACATAACCATTTAGGTTCAGTGGCATTCCGCTGTAATCCCACCATTTATGGTGAAACAACACTTCTAACAAAAAACCGGTCAGCCATTCTAATACCGTCACAAGAACAGCCGATAATATGTAGAGAAGAAATAATTGTTCTTTAAATGGATGCATGAGCATAACAACAGCTGTGACACCAAGTCCATACACCGGACACAACGGTCCGTTTAAAAAGCCACGGTTTACGAACTTTCGTTCTTTTAATGCCGCAAACGCGACTTCAGCACACCAGCCGATAAAGCTATATAAGAAAAAATTTATAAATATATAATAGATTGTCAATTGAATTTCCACTCCTGTCTATGCTAACATTGTCATTATATCCAAAACATCATATTACTTAAGAAATATCCTTACTATACTATGAAAGGAAAAGACATGCAAGAAAAGATTTCATTTTTAGGAAAATTTCATTTCACGTGGAAAAAGGTACTTTTTATATTGGTTTTGCTGTATATAGCTGCCCTCGTCGTCCCTTATATCCCACACAAAAAGGTAAATGAAAACTTCAAACACAACTTTAAACCAAATAATTTTTACAGCACCACTATAATTTAGATATGCGAAGCACCTATCAAGATACCGAACTTATGTTAGCTGTAGATTGTCCGGAACTCAACGCCACAATCCGCAAAGAAGCCGAACACGATAAGACTTGCAGTAAAGTGATGGAGAATGGTACATACCAATACGGAAAAAACTACAAAGAAAAAACACTGAGCACAGGAAAGAAATTATTCTACACCATACTCAGAATAGTGGTTATACCAATCCGAAGATTCCTATAAGCCACCTCATTGTTTTAAATCTACGGTGATCGTTTGCCATTTAATAAATATTCCCGACAGTTTTCAGGCTGTCGGGAATTTTTTATAATCTCTCTACATACTTAGAATGCAGACTGATCCATCCAGCTCCGCTTTTTAACTTACCCCAAGGCGTTTTTCCATTGTATTTCACCTCTACAATAGTATACGTTCCTCTGTCTTTGATATGACCTACCGCCTTATTATTCATTCCGGCACCTGCTCGTATTGTCAGGTCAGAAACCTTTATCTTAACTAAGAAGCTTCCAGAATTTTTGTGCTTAATACCAAGGTATTCTAAAATAGCCTTCGCATAAGCGATTCCAAAGGCTTTCTGCTCGTCAACGGTATCAATGATGTCATTATCTTTATTATTGTCTACGAATGCACATTCACATAACACTGCAACCATCTTTGTATCTCTTATAAACGCAAGATTTTTTATCTTTATGCCTCTGGAATTCTGACCAATAGCTTTTACATACTTTTCGCAGAGTTCCGCCAATCTCTTCCCACCTTTTGATGTTGGATAATAATAAGACTCTGAACCGTCTCACTTTCCCGCATTGGAATGGAAAGATACTGCTACCGTGGCACCAGACTTATTCGCTTCCCTAACCTCTTCACCAACCGGATCGTTTTCATCTTTTGTACGTGATGTGTATACTTTTACACCGTGTCTTTTTAATTCATTTTTGCAAGCTAATAAAATTTGTAAATAAATATTTTTTTCTTTCAAATCATAAGCGGCTTCGCCCGAATCATTTCCACCGTGTCCGGCGCTAAGAAATACTTTAGCCATAATAAACCTCCTTTATCTTATGATATGTCGGAGGGCGATCACTCGTCCTACGCATCTCCATATTTATAAAGGATTTTCGTTTTTTCTTGCGAATTCTAAATTTCACGGATAGAAAATAACACCTCTGCTCTGTTAATATATAATCATAATATTAATTACAACAAAAAACACACATAGGAAAATACCCCATCTATGAACTCATATATTAAAAAATGTTCATCACAACTATTTTTCCATTTCTTATGTTTTTCTTTTGCAGATGTCAGTGGAATAAAATATTTATACTCTGTCATATCTATGATAATACCAACAAAAGGCTTTACAGCATTCCTGTATGAAGTATTATAATATACCTCTGAATCTTTACTATTCAAAAACTCCAAATAATCTGCACTAATAGTATAAAATCCAAAGCTTTCAAATTCCGCCATAATTCTCCTTATTCAAAAAGTGGAGAAGATTTCTCTCCTCCACTAAACTTTAATGCTCCACCTTTCAATGGGTAGCGGGACACCCTCTTTAACATTATCTCTTTCTCTAACTTAACTATACATTAATGTATGCTCATAGTCAATAAATTTGCAAAATTGCACACCAGATAACTGGGGTTTCTTAGAATTTACCCTCTTTCGCTGCTTCCTCAATGGAAACAGCAACAGCAACAGTCATACCAACCATTGGGTTGTTACCTGCACCGATAAGTCCCATCATCTCAACGTGAGCCGGTACAGAAGAAGATCCTGCAAACTGTGCATCAGAGTGCATACGTCCAAGAGTATCTGTCATACCGTAAGAAGCCGGACCTGCAGCCATGTTATCTGGGTGAAGTGTACGTCCTGTACCACCACCGGATGCTACTGAGAAGTATTTCTTGCCCTGCTCGATACATTCTTTCTTATATGTACCTGCAACCGGGTGCTGGAAACGTGTCGGGTTTGTAGAGTTACCTGTGATAGATACGTCTACACCCTCTTTGTGCATGATTGCAACGCCTTCACGTACATCATTTGCACCGTAGCAGTTTACTTTAGAACGAAGTCCGTCAGAGTAAGCGATTCTCTGAACTTCTTTTAATTCGCCTGTGTAGTAGTCATACTCTGTCTGAACATATGTAAATCCGTTGATTCTGGAAATGATCTTTGCAGCGTCTTTTCCGAGACCATTTAAGATAACACGAAGAGGTTTCTTACGAACCTTGTTTGCTTTCTCTGCGATACCGATTGCACCCTCAGCTGCTGCGAATGACTCGTGTCCTGCAAGGAATGCGAAACAATCTGTATCTTCTTCCAGAAGCATTTTTCCTAAATTACCATGTCCAAGACCTACTTTACGCTGGTCAGCTACAGAACCCGGAATACAGAAAGCCTGAAGACCTTCACCGATTGCTGCTGCTGCGTCAGCTGCTGTCTTACAACCTTTTTTGATTGCGATTGCTGCACCTACTGTGTATGCCCAGCATGCATTTTCAAAACAAATTGGCTGAATTCCTTTTACCTGATTATATACGTCAAGTCCGGCATCTTTTGTGATTTTCTCTGCCTCTTCGATAGAAGCAATGCCGTAACTACCTAATACTTCATTGATTTTATCAATTCTTCTCTCATATGATTCAAATAAAGCCATTTATATGTCCTCCTTATTTTGGCTGATTCGCTCTGCTCGACTATTCTTTACGTGGATCGATAATCTTTGCTGCATCCGCAACACGTCCGTACTGTCCTTTTGCCTTCTCCCAAGCATCGTTTGGTGTATCACCTGCTTTGATGAAGTCTGTGAATTTTCCAAGACTTACGAACTGATATCCGATGATCTCATCATGCTCGTCAAGAGCGATACCTGTTACATAACCTTCAGCCATCTCAAGATAACGAGGTCCTTTTGCTAATGTTCCGTACATTGTACCAACCTGAGAACGAAGTCCTTTTCCAAGGTCCTCAAGTCCTGCACCGATCGGAAGTCCGTCTTCTGAGAATGCACTCTGTGTTCTTCCGTAAACGATCTGAAGAAATAATTCTCTCATTGCTGTATTGATTGCATCACAGACAAGGTCTGTGTTCAATGCCTCTAAAATAGTTTTTCCCGGAAGGATCTCAGAAGCCATAGCTGCTGAATGTGTCATTCCTGAACATCCGATTGTCTCTACCAATGCTTCCTGAATGATACCGTCTTTAACATTTAATGTAAGCTTACATGTTCCCTGCTGTGGAGCACACCAGCCAATACCATGTGTAAGACCAGAAATATCTTTTACTTCTTTTGCCTTTACCCATTTCGCCTCTTCCGGAATCGGAGCTGGTCCGTGATTTGCGCCCTGAGCTACCGGACACATCATTTCTACTTCATGTGAATAAATCATTTTAAAACTCCTTTCAACTATATATGATTTCTCTGTCGTAGGGCTCGTTATATCTTTAACACCATACTACATTTATTTTCTCACATCTTACAAGATTCGTCAATTGTCACTTTCACTTATTTTTGAAGCATATCCCAAAATTTATGGTCTGTTTTGTATGGTTCAATCTCATCCCAATCAAATGGCGCTGTCACCCACATATACCCCAGATCATGTTCGTCATTTTCTGAATAATTAAAATCAAAGCCAATCTCAATTCCTTCTTCATACACGAAGAAATTCTCTTTATAGGTATCTTCTTTTATTTCGCCCTGTAAGATTTCCTTCATTTCCTGAAGATCAAGTTCTTTCAGAAGTGCATCATTCTCCGCTTCTGAGCGCATGACGTCAAGCCATTGATTCATAAATTTATCATCCAGCGTTACAACATCCTTGATCTCATACACTTCTCCATCATCCAGACCAATATTAAGCGTTCTCAGATCGCCGCCATAGGAGTCGGCATCGCCCTTGGCATAGTTGTCCTGAAATGCAATACTTATGAAATGCTCGGACTGATAACAGATCTTGTATACTACATTGCTGACAAGTGCCGGATTTTCCGCCTGCACAACCTTGTCTTTGACCGTTTCATCCGGATGCGTATAAATCTCATCCACCGTTGCCATTGCGCAGTCTTTGATCGTCTGATTTACTTTCGTGTAGTCTCTTCCTTCTCCGGACAGCTGCGGATACAGCACATGGAATTCAATGTAAGTGGTTGTCTTTTCCGTATCTAAATAATTATAGGTCTCTTCCTCCACCTGATAGGAAACGTCCTCTTCATGGGCCGGAATCTGTTCAAGACCTCCCAGTTCTCCGGTATCTTCTTCTGACCAGTATTCCTCCCCAGGCAATTTTTCATATGGCATAAACTCTTCATAAGGATAATCATAGTAATCATGATGATATTCATTTATGCTCCGAAATACTCCCCACATGAAGAACCCTGCGATTGCCATAACAAGAAGAAGCATCCCGATCCCTGCTGCCACAGCAATGATCGTTGCGGTTTTATTTGAATGATTCCCGGATGGCATGGTCCCTCCTGCTGTCACATAAGCTTCCATCGGCGTAAATCTCATTCCGCCTGCCTCTTGTTCTCTGTCAACAGCATACATTCCCAGATGCATACAAGAATTTACCGCATTGGGAGTTGCATTCATAGTCACACGGTTCACTGCAAGCCCCTGTGTGCAGAGTTCACATACCTTTTGATACAACATTTTTCCTATGCCTTTTCCCTGCTGATCCTTTCGTACAAAGAACAGACAGATATGCCCGGTTCTGCTTACTGCGATTACACCAAGAAGATTCTCGCCTTCAAATGCGCCAAAGAAATACAATTCTCTCATCTGAAATCTCCGGCTCATGTCCTCATAGCAGATATATTCCCGGAACTTTTCAATTCCTTCTTCCCGATATGAAGGCGCTACATCCTGCTCAAATACTTCCCGCACAAGATCCAGAGCCAAAGACAATTCCTGTAATCCAAGCATTCTGATTTCCATGCAATCCACTCCTTTATGTCATATATCCTCTACTGTAGTTTCTTTAATTCTTCCTTTAACATCCGCAATGCATGTTCCACGGATGCCGCCCGGTTTTCCTGTCTTGTCCCTGTAAAACGGCATTCCTGAACACTCACATTTCCCTTAACAAAACAACCGATATATACAAGACCTACCGGCTTTTCTTTCGTGCCGCCATCCGGTCCGGCTATTCCTGTTACACTAAGTGCTGCGTCTGCTCCTGCCGCTTTCGCCGCTCCTTCTGCCATCTCACAAGCCGTTTCCCTGCTCACAGCGCCATAACGCTCTAAGGTATCGTGACATACGCCAAGAAGCTTTTCCTTAGCTTTGTTGGAATATGTAATGTATCCTTCTTCATATACCGTAGAAGCTCCGGCTACATTCATTACCCTTCCCGCAAGTAATCCCGCGGTACAGGATTCAGCAGTTGTCAAAGTAAGTCCTTGGTCTTTCAGCAATGCAACAACTTCGTCTTCCAAAGACATCCTACATGCCTCCCTTAGTCAGAACCTGTATATTCTTTGCCACGTAATCAACGAGGGATACGATTGTCAAAATAAGAGATGACCAGATCAAAACAGTTCCGATCACATCAAACACGCCGCCCAGGTCCATGATCAGTACAATGACCATGAACATCTGTGAAACAGTCTTGAATTTTCCCCAGTAACTTGCAGCAATGACAATCCCACTGTCTGCAGCTACAAGACGGAAACCACTGATAATAAACTCTCTGGCAATAATCACGATCACGATCCACGCAGCCAGTTTCCCGGATGGAATCAGGCAGATCATGGCAGAGCATACCAGCAGTTTGTCTGCCAGCGGATCCATGAACTTTCCGAAATTGGTCACCAGATTCCTAGCGCGGGCAATCTTCCCGTCCAGCATGTCCGTAAGGCTGGCCACGCAGAATATCACCAGGGCAATCCACTTATTGACTGCTCCTCCTACATCCGTCAGCATGAAAAACACGAAAAACGGTACCATAATCACTCTTAATACTGTCAACTTATTTGGTAAATTCATTCCATCAACTCTCCTATCAAATCGTATTCTAAGGCGCCGGTCACCTTCACTCTGGCAAAATCTCCCGACATCAGTTCTGCCTCTGTATTTATGAAAATGAGGCCGTCCACATTGGGTGCATCCTTATAAGTCCTTCCGACATAGGCATTTTCATCGGCCACTTTCCCTTCGATCATGACCAGCACTTCCCGGCCGATCATAGCCTCTGCCTGGTCAAATACAATCTCCTGCTGCAGTTCCATCAGTTCCGCCTGTCTGTCCAGCTTCACTTCCTCGTCAATCTGGTCCGGCATCAGGGCTGCAGGGGTATCCTCTTCTGCAGAATAAGTGAAAACACCCAGACGGTCAAATTCCAGTTTGTCAATGAAATCCAGCAGTTCCTCGTGGTCTTCCTGCGTCTCTCCCGGAAATCCGGTAATCAGTGTGGTTCTAAGAATGATGTCAGGAATCTCTTTTCTCAGAGTCTGTACAATGTCTATGAGCTCCTGCTTGGTGGTTCTCCTTCCCATTCTTTTCAGAATCCGGTCACTGCAGTGCTGAATGGGCAAATCCAGGTAATGACAGATTTTCGTTTCTTCCTTCATAGTCTGTATGAGTTCCGGATAAATTTCCTCCGGATAACAGTAAAGAATCCGAATCCACTGAATCCCCGGTATTTTGCACAGTTCTTTTAACAGCTTGTGCAGAGATTTCTCCCCGTAAAGGTCTTTTCCGTAAACCGTTGTTTCCTGTGCCACTAAAATCAGCTCTTTCACACCCTGCTCTGCCAGATAGGCAGCCTGGGACAGCAGCTGCTCCATTGGCACGCTTCTGTAATTCCCCCGGAGTTTTGGAATAATACAGTAAGTACACCGCTTGTCACATCCTTCGGCGATTTTCAGATATTCAAAATATCCGCCGGTGGTAATCATTCTCTTCTTGCTGTTTGCCGGAAGC
>ENA-OPRR01002878-OPRR01002878.1-human-gut-metagenome-genome-assembly--contig:-NODE-2878-length-10475-cov-3.197793_pt1 | contig 10475 bp, 7 predicted proteins | sample MGYA00241796_ERZ501883 | MGnify/ENA primary metagenome ERZ501883 (study PRJEB25962, sample SAMEA2042406) | human gut metagenome | biome: human gut; feature: human-associated habitat; material: faeces...
GTAGCGGATATGTTCGAAAGTGGTTCCGGCAGTGATTTGTGCGCCACCGTCCCATTTCTTGTTGAACTGGTAGTCCAAGTAATAATTATAACACTTGTCTTGTTTGGTGCGCGCGTTGTTCTTGGTGGGATTCATTACACCGGACAACCAGGGCACTAAGTCCGAAGGTATCTTGCCTTCCAGCGCGGCACCTATATCTGAGGGCAGACCGTTGTTCATAACCCATGAAATCAGGTCGCAATAGTCGGCTGTGGTGGCATTGGGGAAAACTTTCTCCAGTGCCGTGAATGCGCCGTTCACTATATCATTGACGTTACCTTGCAGAATACCCTGGTATATCGGGTCCAGTATGCTCAGGTCACCGTTCACGATGTTCTGTATCTGCTGGGCATCGGTACCCATATTGCCTAAGATGTCTGTAATGGATGCGCCTTGGGTGGGTTCGGCAAGATTGTCGGAACTGTAATAGAAGCGTCCTTTTACTTTATGGGACGTACCGTTGTCGGGATTCACGTAATTAAAGAAAGGGTCGATGTGGATGTTGTTTGCCTCACGTCCCATGTTGGTGAAAGGAGAGGGCTTATAAGGTTCGGCCGGTGAGCGCCAGATGAAGAAATCACCGTACTTATTGCTCAGGAAGTCGATGTTTAAGCCGTAATTCATAAACTTCGTTCCCATATCCGGCTGATGGTAAGTCAGGTTGCCGCCTGCGCGGAAGCGTTTGTTGTAACTTTGCTCGCGATAACCCTCGTCGGTAAAGAGGTTCAGTCCGCCGCTGACGTCGAAATTACCGATGCGGCGTGAATGTGAGAAGTCGAAACCTTCGTAAATGGGTTTACGGATGCCATTGTACAGGCTGTTGCGAAAGATGGGTTCTACGGGGTACTTGTCATTCTTCCAGAACGTATTATCGCTATACGCATAACTCTCATTCTTCGGGTCATCGTAAATGCCGACGTATGTGCTGAAACGACTTTGCGGGGTTAACCCCGGTCGTGCGGTACGGATGTTGATAATCCCGTTCAAGGCAGACGAACCATAGAGCACACTGGATGCTCCTTTGATAACTTCCACCTGCTCTATATTCTCCAATGGCACGGTGTTCCAGTTGATTTCCCCTGTTTTCGGACTTAGTGTACTCATCCCGTCTACCAGTACCAGACTGCGGGCGCCTACGCTGTACGTCCATCCGCCACCACCGCGTATGGAGGGTTGCTTGTCTACAATGTCCACGCCCGGAAGGGTTTGCAACGTCGATGTGATGTCAGTAGGTGCCTGGCGTGCAATGTCGCTTGCTTTCAGCACGTTCATTGAAACAGTCACGTCGGAGAGTTTTTGCTCGAAACGTCCGGCACTGACGACGACATCCTGCAGCAGGTTGGTACTTTCTTTCATGTAGATGTCTTTGGTCATATTCTCACGTCTGCTGATGACGATGGGTACCAGCATATCATCATAACCTACATAGCTGAATATGAGGTCGACTCCTCCTTCGGGGAGGCTGATTTCGTATGCACCGTTTATGTCGGAAACGACACCCTGCTTGCCGTGCAGTGTGTAGGTGACGGTGGCGCCCGCCAATGGTTCGTTTGTACCGGCGTCGTAGATATGTCCTTTCAGAGTCTGTGCGGAGACGTATGTGCCCGTCAGCAAAAGGAAGCTTACTATAAGGTATATTTGTTTTTTCATACGTATGCTAATTACGTGGTTTCTAAATTATCCTGCATTTTTCACGTTGAAGTAGAGCGTCAGGCTGAGGTCGCTGATCAAGGACGACAGATCGGCCAATGTGCCTATCGTACTTTCTCCCAGGCCGGGGATTTCTCCGATACTGATGTTCCTTATGGCATCCGGTAGTACTTTCAGCAGTGCAAAGACGGGGTCCAGTTCTTCCTTGTTGAGGGTGATGGAGTTTTCTGCATATGAGAGTTTCAATCCTGTGGTAGACCACTGATTCAGCAAGGCATATACCTTGGGGAGCACGGTAATCAGATTGTCGTCAGCACGTGTCACCGCTTGGTTGAGCCGTATCTGGCGGATTATCATATCCACGTTTGGGGCGACATACAAGGTATTCCCATCTGTCATATAGAAAGAAACCAGATTGACGGGAGAGCTTTTCCAGTCGGATTCCTGCATTCCGGAATAGGAAGCGGTAATATTGCCATCGGTATGGAAGCTGATATCTTTGAGAACGGCTTTCAGGAATTCGTTAACTTTTCCCTCGATTAGTTCTCCTAAATCCATGTCGCCTATGGCGATGCGCAACACAACTCCGGCTTTCACAAAGTCCAGGTCCTTTGCCTGTACCAAAGGATTGGCTGGTATTTGGGGATTTTTTATATCGAGTGCCAGTTTGCCTTTTTGCACGGTTCCGTTGTAGCTGAAAGTAGTCCCGGTCTGGCTGCCCGTAGCGTCACCCGAAAATGTATATCCGCCTTGTCCGTCGGGAGTCAGGGAGATACCGGTCAGCTGGGTTTCCGCCTCGTGGGGTAATATACATTGCAAGGTGAGTTGGGCTGTCCGCGAGTCATTGGTTTCGAAGTTCACACTTTTTCCTATCAGTTCATGTCCACTGTAAGTTAAGGCAAGGTTGGCACGTGTTCCGTCTGATAGTTTGCTGCTGTAATGGGCGGTGATTTCATCGGGTGCTGCACCCGGATAATCATCATCGTTGCAAGAGGTGACAAATAGTCCTCCAAAGGATGCAACCATACAGAATAGGTAGAATAAAGGTCTCTTTTTCATCTTCGTTTAGTACTTTAAATGAATAGTCTCTTATAAATATCCGGTGCAAAGTTCTAAACAATAGGGGAATCTGACAAATTCTGAAAGCTGAAATTGAGTTCCCCCTTTCAGAATAGATGTCCTAATTTTCGGTGGAAGGCTTTGTTAAAGCAAAAAAGAGCTTATTTCTTGTCGGAAGGAGAGTAATATTTACGGTAGATGAGTTTAAACTCATTACTGGAGCGGAAAGTCTGGAGCCAGGCATTGAGACTGTCCAGCAGGACGGGGGATTGCTTGCTGACAGCCCATGAATAAAATTGTGTGAAACTGATATCCGTGTTGATATCTATCTGAGGCAGACTATCCACCACGGCACGGGCGATACTCTCATCGCATACGGCATAGTCAATATCTCCGTGAGCCACGAGGGATATCAATTGTTCCGAACCGTATTTGTCTATTTCTTGAATATAGATGGTGTCGCCTATTTCATTTCCCAGGTTATGGATGCGGAGGATAGACGGTGAACCTTTTACTACATGCAGGGTTTTGCCTGCCAGGTCCAACTGGCTTTTGACGAACAGGGAATCGGTAGGTGAGGTGGCTTTCCGCTGTACGAGAACTTGCTTGTTCAGTACAATCGGTGTGGTAAGGAGCAACGAATCTTTCAATTCGCTGGTAGCCAGGATGCCATAGGCTATGACATCGAATTTGCCTTCGGCCAGTCCTTCCAACCGTTTGTCGAAACTCTTTTCGGGAGTAATGGCGGCTTCCCAGCCACGGTCGCGGGCAAATGCTTCTATCAGTTCGTAATGAAAGCCCGACAATGTATCACCGTCTACATAGAAACTGATGGAATTATATTCCGTAGCGACACGGATGATTTTCTCGGCAGCTATTTCTGCATAATCACGCGGATGACCCTGCGACTTCTCTTTTTTAAGAAAGAAGGTGGCAATGCAGGAGGCTATAATGCCCATTGCTGCGTATTTCAGAATCTTAGCTTTCGATATTCTCATACGTAAAAGGCTTTAATCATAGAAATTCCATGAAACACCCAGTCTGAGAAGACTCGGGTTGATGGGGTAGTGCGGTACAAGGAAAGAGTTGCGTGTACCCATACCCTGGTTCACGTGAGAGTACATGGCAAAGAGACGTGTACGTTTCAGGTGTATGTTGGCATAGATATTGACTATCGGATAACCGCCGATCTCTACCTGGTCATCGTTCGGTTGCAGATGGAACTGCTGGATGGCAGGGGTATAGGCCGGGGCGTGATATTTGGTGAAATAACGCACGTCGGCACCCAGTTGTACGGTAAGTACTTTCTTCGCCATTGTGGTCAGTATGTAGAGATTGGAATATAATGAGATTTGGGGCAGAGGGAGAACGGTTTCGTTGCTTGATTTCTGCCAGACTATCTCATTATCCAAATGGAAAATACCTGCGCGGAAGTTTTGTTGCAGCGTAGCGGAAAGTACTTGTATGTTTCCACTATTCTGGGTAGGTACGGCATTCTGATTAAAGTAGGTGTAGTTCTTAATGTTTTCTACACCGGCACGGAGGTTGGTACCCCATCGGCTGATGTTAAGTTCACCTTCCACACGGGTACGGAATTCTTTTTCCATATTATCATTATCCCAAATGAACAGGTTGGAATGATAATGGCGCATATAGAAGGAAGGTAATGTGTTCTTTACAAATCCCCGTACAATGAAATTTACCGTATCTTTCCAAAGGCGGAAATTCAGATCCATATTTCCGTTTACACTGAATTGTCCCAGGGCTTTGTCCATGATACCTATTTCACCGTCTACGGAATAGTGCAGGGTCTTACCCTGGCGTTTGGCAAGTTCACCGCCAACGTAGATTTCCTGCTCGGTGAAGCGGTCTGTCGTTATGGAGTCTTTATTCATCAGGTCATAACGGCTGTACTTATGCGATATGTAGGCGGTCAGTCCGGCTTTGGCATATTTATTGAACCCTTCCAGCAATGCGATACCGAATACGTTCTTCACGCTGAATGCTGTGGTGGAGTCGCGGCTGACCCCGAATTTGTTATAGTTGGCATTTTCGTTCGGATCTTCCACTGCCTGGAAACGGTGGCGTGACCGTTCTACCTTGAAGGTGTGGATGAAACTTGTGACCGGAACGAATTCTTCGACGAAATTGGTATCTTCCGGAAGGGAAGTACTGTTATGAATACTGTCCAGGCGGATGCTGTTTGCCTGTATGAGGCTGTCTGCCAAAAGACTGTCAGCCGGGAGTCCGGTTGTTGCCAGACTGTCTGAAATAGCAGATGTTTTCCTTATCGGTGTAGTGGTATTGGAGGAAGCAAAACTTTGCTGGGCATTGTTTTTGGCGGCTTCCTCTTTCAGTACTTTTCGCGTAAAGCCCATTCGGTAACGCTGCGTAAGGTAAACGTAAAAGTCTTTGTTACGGTTAGAAGCCTGCTCCATCTTCACCGGGATAGTGGTGGACTCATACTCTTTCTTACCTTCTGCCATCGTATCGGGACGGGTGATATAACCGTCATCCGCTATACCGCCATTTTCATTCATCTTCAAGTAGAAGTTGTTATACACGGCTTGTAACTGATAACGTTCGCCGATATAGCTTCCGAATATGCCGGCGTTGAAATAAGAGGTAGATTGATTGGTATAATATCCGCGCCCGTACAGGTAGTCGATTTTAAAACCGAAAGCCAGGCGCTTATTTACATTGACGGAAAAATAGGACTTGAACCGTTCTTCACCGTTTATCTTGTTACCGGCTTTATAGTAAGTCAGATTTGTATAAGGAACGTTACTGTTGGTGAAAAGCATTTGGTCGGGACGGACAAAGAAACTGGAGAATGGTGCCATAAAGATGGTCGGTTCGTCACTTTCCCGGTCAAAGAATACACGCGAGAGGCGGGGGGAACCGAGGTTGCCTAAAAAGTTATATTGTCCTGTCATACCGTCTACCAGGTTCGTGTTCTGAAAGTTCAGGTTGGCTGTGTCGGCGGGTATGATTGTGCGGTTGCCCAGTGTTTCGCTTAATTTCCACATATAGAGTTTGGGCGGAATGCTTTGTACATCAGTACCGGTATCCAGGCTGTCTGGCTGTCTGGATGGGTCTACCTGGTTTCCATATTGGTCACGGTTGTCCAAGGTATTGAGCGTACGCTGCGCCTGCGTTGTCAGCAGTCCCAATACTGATAGAAGTATGTATGTTAGTAGAATGCGTCTCATAATTAGGCGCAAAGATACAATAAAAAATTATTCGCTTGCGGAATTCAGCCTTTTTTGCCTATTTTTGCAAACACACTATCTTATAAACCAATATAAATATGAAGACTCTGATACTCTTTTTCTGTCTTTCCGGACTTTTTTCTTCTCTTTATGCTCAAGATGAACTTACGAGTTTGAAAACTGCCGCGGAACGTGCGGAAAAGCTCGGAGTTGATGATAGTATCGCACTGGCCTATTGCCGGCTGGGTGAATATTATGCTTACCGTTCGTCGGACACTGCGCGATATTGGTTTGAGAAGTCGATGAAAGCCGTCAAAACCAAACAGCCGCCTCTTTATACGGGACTGTTGGTAAATTTGGCTGAAACCTACTTTTCACATGGTGACATGGATGAGGCGATGAAACGCTACCGGTTTTCTCGCGACGAGAGTGCCCGGCTGAAAGATACGGCTTCACTGGCAAATTCCATTTCAAGCATAGGCATCATTTATCGTCGGAAAGAGATGCCGGATTCTGCGTTGATTTGCTACAATCAGGCTCTGCTGTTGCTGGACAGACGTGATGGCGACTGGGATGAGAAAGCCAACCTGCTGGGAAATATATCCATACTCTATGCCAATACTTCCCGTCTGGACGAGGGGTTGGTTTATGGAAAACGTGCGGTGGAAGCTGCCGCTAAGAGTGGTGATATGGATATGATTCTATATGCCAATTATTCTTGTGGCAGTATCTTGTTTCTTCAGGGAAAATATGATGAGGGAATCGCTATGATTCGGGCGGTGCTTGAAGAAGGCAGAAGACAACGTATGCCTAAATATGCGCTGAAAGGTATTGTTACGATGCTCCGGATGTTTTATAAGATAAATCAGCGGGACTCGGTGAATTATTATATGCGTGAAGCGGAGGAGGTGCTGCTGGAACTCCCTGCGAATTCTGTCGAGGTGTTGGGGTATCGGGAGATGCAGTCTTTGCTGCTTGCTCAGATGGGACGCTACAGGGAAAGTTTGGAAATTCAGAAGTCCTTGCTGGACTATCAGGGAGAAAATGTTTCCTCTCCTGTTGACAAATTGTATCTGGAAATGGCGCGTAACTATCAGGATCTGAAGGATTATTCTCAGGCAGCCAAACATTATGAGCGCGCCTATGCATTAGCGGACAGTCTGCGTACCGAGCAGGTCCAGAAAGAACTTTCCGAATTGACTGTGAAATACGAAACCAAAGAAAAGGAACTTGAAATAGTCCGCTTGAACGGAATGCGTCTGGAAGAGGAAGCCCGGACTATGCGTTGGGCTATCCTGGCACTCGTTTTTGCTTTTGCGTTTATTCTGTTCGCCTTCTATTATATGTTCCGCCGGAAGCGTATGCAGAAAGAACAGGAATACAGGTTGGCACAACGTTATATCGAAGGATTGGAAAAGGAACGGACGAGACTTGCGAAAGAGTTGCATGATGGTGTGTGCAATGATTTGTTGGGTATCGGGATGCAGATGCAATGTATGCCGTCCACACCGGAAGCACAGCAGGAGTTGTTAGGGCTGTTGGAACAGGTACGGGGAGATGTACGTTGCATTTCTCATGAACTGATGCCTCCCAAGTTTCAGTACGTTACCCTCGTTGAGGCCATAGAAGCGTATGTGGCTCATCTGGCGATTCCTTCTGCCATGCATATCACTATGCATAATGCGAATACGGATGCTGAATGGAGGAAAGTTCCCGAACAGATAGCTTATGAAATATATCGGGTGGTGCAGGAGTTATTATCCAATTCAGTGAAGCACTCCGGAGCGACGGATATACAGTTGAAACTTTCTATGGAACCTTCTCAGTTGGTGTTGCAATTGACCGATAACGGCAAAGGATATACTGACACTCCGGCTTCTTCGCGCGGAATAGGTCTGAATACAATTCGCGAACGTGCAAAGAGCATCAATGCGGCTTTGACAATGGGAGTCAGGAAATCGGGTGAGCAGGAATTTGTCTTATCGGTTCCCCTGCCGTTTCTCGAAAAATAAACTGACTTTTCAAGCGAAAATCACTATTTTTGATGATGTCGTATATTTATAAATCACTTTTCTTTGCAACATAAATGTAGAATACAAAAATAGGTTAATGAGAGAAAAAGATATACGCATTTTGTTGGTGGACGACCATGATTTGGTGCTTCAGGGTTTGAAGCGGATTGTGGAATGTTCTTTACCGGAGATAAAAGTAGTATGTACTGCCTCAACAGGGCAGGAGGCTTTGCTTCTTATCGCATCACAGAGTTTTGACCTTTTTTTGTTGGATATGGAGTTGCCTGATATGTCCGGACTGGACATTATAACTCATATCCGGAAAAAGGCTCCAAAAGCACGTATTATCGTGAATACGATGCACGAGGAAATCTGGTTTATAAAAAACATGATGCAATGTGATATCGACGGCATTCTTTTCAAGTCTGTAGATGCTACAAAAATAACAGAGGCCATCCGGCGCGTGCTGGACGGGGAAACTTATTATTGCACCTATGCTGAACACGTGCGCAATCAGATGAAACGTTCGGAAGAGGGGCGGAAAGAAGAACTTACGTTGCGCGAGTTGGATGTCTTGAAACATATCTCCGAAGGAAAAAGTACCCAGGAAATAGCGCAGGAACTTTGTGTTTCCACTAATACGGTGGATACACACCGCCGTCATTTAATGGAGAAGCTGGGCGCGCGCAATGCGGCGGATCTGATTATGACGGCTGTTTCCAAGGGAATTATTCCCATTCGGAAGTGCTGAAAATGAATCTTTCAATTAAGCGGAAATAAAACATATTTAATCACTATAATTAATCTGGTATCATGGAGAACGTATATCTGTTTCTGGGCTTGGTAGTTCCTTTTTTGAGTCTGTTTGGCTTGATATTTTCGTGTGTCGTATTTTTTAAGTTTGATAAAGTGAAAGGCTGGTTTAATAAAAGAGCCGGAACGGAAATTGTTTCTTCATTCAGTTTCCGTACCCTCCGCACGCTGATTCTGACAATGGTGCTGGGATATGTGATGTTTCTGGTTTATATGTTAACTTCCATTCTGATATTGGGAGAAAGTGCTACAGAAGGACAACTGTTATGGTATGGCGTTGTTTTCGCAGTGTTAACATTGGCTTATCCGGTGTGGCGTATTGTGCAGCGCTTTTTGCAATATGGCCGTTCTGCAGATAAGAAAGCCGATATGTGGCGCATCATTTATGATGTGATAATGAATATTACCTTCTTGTTTGGTGGAATTATGCTTATGGTGGTAGTGTCGTTTGTGGCAGTTATCCTCTCACTGACCAAATGGAGTGGTTTTGTTCCCGGTCGTTTGCGCGAGTTGTCAGGTGTGGAAGTAGTGCCGGAATCGAAAAATTACTATATAGTTGGTGCGGTTTTGGGTGTGGTTGCTGTCATCTCACAGTGGGTTGGCGACGGTGGTCAGACTTTTATAGGTTGGCTGGTGGGCATCTCGGCTTTGGCAATCATTCTTTATGCCTGGTATCAGATACGTAATACGCCGAAGGAAGACCGGAAGCAGATTACCTGGCAATGGGGATATATGATTCTGACAACTTATGCTGTGTTTACAATTACTTGGATATTGATATTCGTTGCATTGGCACTTCTGGTGCTTTATATCATTTTGATGGCTACCGGGCATGCAGGCAGCGGCAAGGATAAGTATAAAGTGACTTGTGATAATCTGACGGATGATGTGATAAACGGACGGGGTGTCTGCAGTATTACTAATTCAAGGTGTACAGCACGCGATTCGGGAAGTTGTCCCTATAAATAAGTCTTTTTTATGTATTATGGCATAGCCTATAAAAGTTAAGCCCTTGCAATAATTTCTTTTTGCAAGGGCTTAACTTTTTTATTGTAAGAACTTATGGAATTATACCTCTTTAATCAATTCCATACCTTTCTTAATTGCTTCTTCATTCATCGGTATCAAGTGATGATGGCGTTCGGGCAATGTCTTCTTCAATCCTCTGAGCACACTGTCCAGCGTAACCATCGGTTTTAGTTTCAGCAAACCACCCAGCACAATCATGTTAAATGCTTTGGCGTTGTTCATTTCATTGGCTGCATCCATTGCATCGATGCGATACACTTTGATATCCTTACGGGTAGGCGGATTGATGATGCCGTATCCGTCGTAAATCAGGATACCGCCTGACTTAACCTTACTTTCGAATTTTTCCAAAGAAGGTTGGTTCAGGATGATGGCAGCATCGTACTTGCTCAAGATAGGGGAGGAGATTTTCTCGTCGCTCACGATAACCGTTACGTTGGCCGTACCACCGCGTTGTTCCGGTCCGTAGGCAGGCATCCAGCTTACCTCTTTGTCTTCCATCAGTCCCGAATATGCCAAAATCTTTCCCATGGACAATACACCTTGTCCGCCGAAGCCTGCTATAATGATTTCTTCTTTCATTGTTCTTAGTCTTTTAGCATGTGATTATTTATCTTTCAAGTCACCCAGCGGATAGAATGGGAACATGTGCTCTTCCATC
>ENA-OPRR01002882-OPRR01002882.1-human-gut-metagenome-genome-assembly--contig:-NODE-2882-length-10466-cov-3.290750_pt1 | contig 10466 bp, 7 predicted proteins | sample MGYA00241796_ERZ501883 | MGnify/ENA primary metagenome ERZ501883 (study PRJEB25962, sample SAMEA2042406) | human gut metagenome | biome: human gut; feature: human-associated habitat; material: faeces...
AGGGATACCAGAGCCAGCGCACCGGCTCCACCGCTACGTCCTCCAGGGAGATGAGCTTCAGTTCAGGTTGATTTTTCGGCAAAGTTTTCACACTCCTTTCGTTGCTCCCGGTTAAAAGGTGGGAGTAGTATTTGTATTGCGAAACGACACAAATTGGACGGCTTCAGGCAAAGCTGCCGGGCTGTGGGAGAAAGGGGGAACTGGATGCTGTTTTCAGCCTGTAAGCGTAGAGGAGATTGCTTCTTCTCTGTGCCTTTCCGCGTTTGCTGGGATACAAAAACTCCCACCTCTTTTGCAAAAAAGGTGGGAGTAGTGTTTATATAACCAGAACCTGTTATTGAGAAATCATTTCCAACACCTCGCAAGTTTGTCGGGCAGGGAACACATCTCTGCCTCAAATTGTGTTCCTCATTGTAGAGAGAAGTCCAAAAGAAAACAAGGGGGACCCCTGTCACCATGACAGGGGTCCCCCCATATGTGGGGGTGTAATCAAAATAGTCTGCTTCTATTTTGCGGTTTTTGAAGAAAAAAGGAGCCTCAAAGTTAAATTGTCGCCGCACAAATGGATGGAGAGAAAGCCATCGTCTTTCAGCAATTTTGACGGTATCAATTCGTGCTCAGTGATGAGGAATCTCCCCGCATAAAGGAAGATGGCTAGAATTAGACAGAAAAAGAAAAATCCCTGCTCTGAATGAGCAGGGAAAACTGGAGGGAGAGTGTCCATCAGTTTGCCAACTCAAGTTGGCAACAAGTAGTTGGCAAACTTTGCTCGATAGTTGGCAAGCTGTTGACAAATTCACAACGCTACAAGCGAACAATTTCTCTTGATTCAAATGTTTAAATTGACTTTTTGAAAATATTTTTCAAAAAATGAGTTTTTAGATTGCATATTTGCGCTTTTAAGAGTATCCTATAAGTGAGAGGGAGTGAGATACCCATGTTACTGCAATTCAAAGTGAAAAACTTTCAGTCTATCAAGGACGAGGCAATCTTGAGTATGGTTCCTTCCACGGACCGCTCTCATCCGGAAAATCTGGCTCAGGAGGGAAACCGAGAAGCCATCAAGGCAGCGGCCATTTACGGCGCAAACGCCGCAGGAAAAAGTGCGGTGATCCGTGCCTTTGTAGCGGCCATTATGGCTGTGCGCACCTCGGACACCCGGAACATCACCCAAAAGATTCCCGGGATGGTGCCCTTTAAGTTTGACGAGGAGACGGCGAAAGCTCCCTGTTCCTTTGAGTTTTTCTTTGTGGCAAACGATGGGATTCCATACCGCTATGGGTTTACAGCCGATTCCGATCGTGTGCAGGAGGAGTACCTGTATTTTTATACCAGCGCTCGTGCTTCCCGTGTTTTCGAAAGAACCGGCGACGACTTTGACTTTAACCAGGCAAGTAAAAGCACATTTTCAGAGTATGAAGGGAAAAATACATCCAATAAATTTTTCCTTGCCACAGCCACCAACTGGGGAAATGCCAAAACGGCTCCAGCGTATCAGTGGTTGGCGAATGCTATTGATGTCTACAATCCCGAGTTAGCCATCCAGCCCACTGCGCTGCAAGCTTTTGAGCAGGATGAGCAGGGAGAGTTAAAACAGTTCACTCTTTCCCTGCTTCGGCAGGCAGATATCAACATTGACGATATCCAAGTGGACATCACCCCTTTAGGTAATCAGACAAAAGAGATTGTCTTTACAGACCAAGCGGGAAATCCTGTACCCCAGGGCCAAGTAAAAGCGGTTCATATTCACGCGGGCCATCATGTGCAGTCCCAAAGTGGTGAGGGGGCACAATTTTTCCTGGATCTCAATGAGGAATCCCTGGGTACCAGGCAGCTTTTTTGGCTTTCTCCCATTTTGAAAGAGGTCTTTGAGAAGGGAAAAACCATGGTGATCGATGAACTGGATCGGAGCCTGCACCCGTTCCTGGTGCAATTTCTGGTAGAACTGTTCCACACGCCGGAAGTAAACAAAAACAACGCCCAGCTGATTTTTACCACCCACGATACAACGCTGCTGTCCTTGGACACCTTCCGGCGGGATCAGATCTACTTTGTAGAGAAAGATCCCCACACCGCAGCTACGGAGCTCTATTCTCTGGATGAATTCTCTGTGAGGAAGAATGAGAACATCGAGAAGGGATACTTGTTGGGTCGCTATGGAGCCATTCCCTACCTGCGTCCGGAAGGAGGAATCTGAGATGGCCAAAGGAAGCGAACGGCGGTTTCAGGACAAACAGCGAGGTAAAGTCCGGCGCAAGAGAAAACCGGTGGTTCTTCTTGTTGCGGAAGGGCAAAATAAGACGGAGAAAAATTATTTTCAGCACTTCAGCACGCCTGAGAGCAAATATGCGGTAAAGGTGGTTTCCAGAGGGGAGACCAGTCCCCAAGGAATGTTGGACGCTTTGAAGCGGGAGTGCGTCGAAGAGGATCTTTCAGACACAGAGGATATGGCAGGTGTGATCTTAGATTTAGATTGCAGCCAAGAGCGTGCCAAGCAGCTGCGGGATTTGTTGAGCCAGGAGGAATATAAGCATTATAAAGCCGTTGCTTCCAACCCCTGCTTTGAGGTTTGGTTTGTGGCTCACTTTCATGAGTTGCGTGGAACATACTCGGGGTCAAGCCAGGTGCTGGAGGATCTGAAACACCAGATTCCCGATTATGACAAGGGCCGAGACTGCTATCGGAAACTGAAAGATCACACGCAGGAAGCCATTGAGCGATGCAAGGCGAAAGAGAGGCAGTATAAAGATTTCGACTGGCCCTCTGTGGAATGCAATCCTCGTACCGATGTGGCAAGACTTGTGGAGTTGTTGCAGAAAAGTGAGACGAAGAGCTGCTAGTGTCATTTGGCTTGGGCATACTGAAAGAACCGTTAGATTTGTTTTTCATTTCTTCTGTCTTTCCTTGACTTTTATTTCCCCAAAACCGGAAAAACCGTGGGAGTCCAGGTGTACCAAGGGCTTCCACGTTTTTCGAAAATGGGAGCTGAATTTGTGGGATGTACCTGAAACCCGCATGAAACCTGGGTTTCTTCTTTGGCGTCCTGATAATAATGATCATCGGGTTAAGCTCAGCTAGACTATGAACAGTTACTTTTCAGATAAGTGAATCTAATATCAGAAAAAACAAACGGTACCATGTTTTCCCACTCTTTACAGTAAAAATATTGGGCCTTATACTGTACATTCTTTTTTGGTAAAATTGTAACCGGATTTCCTTCCCCACTTTTTAGAGATAGAAGAACTCTTATTTTTTGAAAACGAAAAAGAGGTAATTAGCTCTGTCCTAATTAGACATACTAGAAACTTTCTATACTTCTCGAACTGCTTCATTTCCAGATATGTGCTGCTCATATCAAAGTCTACATTTTATGATCGATTTTGGCAAAAAACCATCAAATTCATAGAAAATATTGATTTAGATTACGATTAGGCCTATACTGGCACTAAATAGTACAAGATAATTTTCGATTCTACTTGTGCTGGTGTCCCGCTTTGTAAAGGGAATCCGCTCTTGGTATTATAAAGAGTATAGCCATGTGGAGCAGAATTAACAAAAGGGAGACATCAAAATGGATACAGATATTCTGAGTAAAGCCTATAAAAAGTTTAAATCAAGTGTCTACTATGATAAAACCAATTTGATCTTGCGTGATGAAGTTGTGAGATTTGAAAGTAGACATGGCCAAGGCCTAAATAACTATCTCCAGATGTTTTGGCAAGATTTCAGTTTAGGAAGTGCTGCGTGGGAAGAAAAAAAGCAAGAAATACTCAGTCAGATAGACGTGGTACTTCTACCAAAAAAAATCAACAAGCAGAGCAAACAAACGACTGAAGAGAGAACGCCAAAAGTTATCACCAATTTTTTTGCGAGCCAGAAAATTGACGTGGAGGAAATTCAGTATTTTATTGATATGCCAATTGAAGGCCATATTTTGGGAATACTATGGGTTTTTCTCGTGGGATGGAAGCTCGATCAGAAATTGCAAAACTGTTATGGAAACCGGATTAGGAAGAAGTTATACAAAGACAATTCTTTGACTCCAACATACTCTCCGTATCTATTTGAGCCATATTTCGAAAACTATGAAAGCTGGAGAGATACAGCTTTAGAGAAAGCTCAGGAGTATCTGAGACAGGGCGACGATGTGCTGATCATGTCTTTGGATTTCAAACGGTTTTTTTACTCTGTTGATGTTACAGAAGAATTCATGGAAACTCTTCTAGAGAAGGCGGCAATTGATTATTCGCCTGAGGATAGAGTATATGCAAAGCGAACCAATGATTTTGTCATGGATGTAATCCATGCGTATCATGTTAAGATTTCAAGGTTTTGTTGTGAATTTGGGAATGTTCTTCCGATTGGTTTTATTCCCTCTAACATTTTGGCAAATTGTTGTCTGCAAAATTTTGATAAGGCCGTCACTGTCGGATGGTCACCCTTGTATTATGGCCGTTATGTGGATGATGTTTTGATTGTTGATCGTGTTGAAAAAAGTAGCGAAATTTATCAAGAAGCTCACAATGGTAGGTTAACGATTGATAGGGCGATTTCGTACTATTTGGTACAGGAAAGTCGGTGGCCCTACAACAGTTTTTCAGAAGATTACGGAAAGGCCGTTCTTCAAAAAAGTGCTGAGGGAGGTTATCGTGTTTTGCCTGAATACACGAATCCTCTCGGCAAAAACACTAATCTTATGATACAAAACGAGAAAGCAAAAGTGTTTTACTTTGATACCAATAATACGGATGCAATGATAGCTTGCTTTCGGGAAAAAATCAGTAGAAATAAGAGTGAATTTCGTCGAATGCCAGAGGATGAGGCTGTTTTTCAAAAGGATGACTATCAGTCAATTTTCGAGTTGGAACAAAGCGGTATAAATAAATTTCGTGACGTTGAAGGGGTTAGTCTGGATAAATTTCAATTATCCAAATACCTTGGTAAATATCAACGAATTTGCGGATTAATAAGCGATGCTTCCAAGATAGGATTTATACAGAATATTTCAAAGATTTTTACACCCTCAGCCATTATCGAAAACTATATTTTGTGGGAAAAAGTATTTACCATTCTTGTTACTAATGAGGCTTTTGAAGATCTAAAGAAATTTACAGAGTTAATTTCGGCCGCAATAAATGCAGTTACATATTTTAATAACACAGCAGAAGAACATATAAAGCAAGCTTTAAAGTCTTTTTTGGCTTCAGGACTTGCTAGGGCATTTTCTCTATATTGGACGGATGATAATCTCAGAAATTTAACAAGTGAATTAAACTTTTGCCCCGAAATAGGAGAAATGGCACACCTGTATTGTCTGACTCGGATGAGCGACAAATCAATGTTTGCGGTCTGGCCGGAGTTATTGCTGGAATGTCTGCAAAAAAATCCTTCAAGTACGGTGAAACATCTCAACTGCACATCACCGCAACAGGTCTATGAGTTTCTGTCTACACAGTGTTCCTCAATAAAGTTGTTTGAAAATAGTAACATATTTAAAACAAATTCTGAGATAATAAAAAATCAATATACCTACTATCCTTACATGGTAACTATGTACGATTTATCTTTGGCGTATCAGATCGTATTGATGTGCAGTGAGCCTACTGGCTTAGGAGTAAATGATATAGCTTGGTTGAGTCAAAAATATATTGGGCTAAATTACAGAGTACAGGGAGATTCGAAGAAATTAAACATTACATCGGATAAATTTATACGCCATGAGTATGTCGCGGAAGAGCGTACAAGGACACAAGAACCTGATAACAAAGTCTTTTGTGTAGGAGTCAAAACCTTATCGGAAATTCGTGTAGCCATTTCGAGTATAAAAATGGAATATGATAACTTTGATAAGCTTATTCATGGAAATCCAAATAGAAGCTATACCCGTTACCGTAAAATTTCCCGGCTTGTAAATGAGGCAATTACCCAAAAAGCAAATTTCTTGGTGATGCCTGAGGCTTGTATTCCCTATGAGTGGTTGCCCACATTGGCCCGAACTTGTGCAAAAAACCAGATGGCAATCGTGACTGGTGTAGAACATATGATTCAAAATGACCGTGTTTACAACATGACAGCAACTATTTTACCATTCGAAACAGATGAATATCGTTGTGCGCAGATTTTTTTCCATCACAAAAACCATTTTGCTCCAGACGAAAAAAGACTGATTCGTGGGTATAGGCTTCACCCGGTAGAAGGTTCCGGGTATGAACTTTACCGTTGGAATGATTTCTATTTTTCTGTGTATTGCTGTTATGAGTTAGCTTCCATCCGTGATCGTGCTATTTTCCAGTCTTATGCAGATGCTATTGTTGCGGTTGAGTGGAATCACGATGTGAATTACTACAGCAATATTATTGAGTCTCTTAGCAGAGATATCCACTGTTATTGCATACAGGTAAATTCATCTGACTATGGTGACAGCCGAGTAACCATTCCGAGTAAAACGGAAAAGAAAGATGTGCTGAGAACAAAAGGCGGTGAGTTCCCGACAGTATTGGTGGCAACGATTGATATTAACAAATTAAGGAACTTCCAACTTAAAGAATACGAGCTGCAGAAAGAGGATAAAACATTTAAGCCCACACCGCCCGAATTCGATGTAAAAGTAACAGAAGAGAAAATAAAGCACACCCTATATGGGAAAGAATAGTGAAGCATACAACAGAAATTTCCAGGGTTTGTCGGAGTAGATATAAATCATGGCTTTAGACTACTTCTTCCTTCTAACAGGGCTCACCAAATTATGTGCAACATCCTTTCCGTTCTGTCACAACAAAAAACGAGGATTTTTCTATACAGCATATATTTTGTCTTACCATGGTTGCATTTCTTGTCCGTGCTTATTTTTTGATTCTTCAGGGAAATGGTCAAATACAGTAACCTCTTTTGCCAAACTGATGGATCGTAGAACATTTATTATCCAATTTCCCCAAGACTGTGCAGAAATACATGGGTAGAACTTTACCCTCCGCTGCATCAATGGCACAGAATTTGTGGACTTGATCTTGAAATGTTACGAATAGCCTAGCGTCAGACGGCGTAGAATGATTCTTCTAAAAAATCTCAACTTAAAAAACGAGATTTATTGTGCGATAGAAATGCATGATAAATTGTGGGATAGTGTGGAACCAGCCCAGCATAAAGCAGAATTCGGTGTTCTACGTCGATTGTTTTTTGTCCATCTCCTGGCTACTGTTTGACTACTATTTCCCCAAAACCGGAAAAACCGTGGGAGTCCAGGTGTACCAAGGACTTCCACGGTTTTCGCAAATGGGCGCTGAATTTGTGGGATATACCTGAAACCCGCATAAAACCTGGGTTTCTTCTTTGACGTCCTAATAACGACCACACTGTAGGGAGTGGGTCTCCGGTGGAGACCGTTTAACTCTGACCGATCCGGCAGGCGAGAACACTGGTTCGAATCCAGTCGGGCGCACCAAGCCCTCCAAGGTTTTCCTTGGAGGGTTTTTGTTTTTATATTAGAACAATAGGTAGTAGTAGAATGCTTTACTAGTTTCTCAGTTATAACTACTTGTACCTTACCGTAAAACAAAGAGTAATCGCTCGCAAAATAGCTAATATATTGAGGAACCACCATCGGAATAAAATAGAATTTTCAGGATACTTGTCAAAGGCAGAAAAGTGTGATATCTTAAGGAACAACAAAGCGACACAAGGTGCCCGGGGCGTTTCGCTGGCCGGGAGAATAGGGAAGCAGGTGAGAAACCTGCGCGGGACCGCCGCCGTAATGGAGGAGTTTGAGGTTCATCGATGCCACTGTGCGTACAGCATGGGAAGGTAAGGATCTCAAGCGTGGATGCCAGAGCCGGAAGACCTGCCTTGCTGTTTGAATACTGCCCGGGCCGATGGAAGAACCACCGTTTGCCTTGGGGCAGAGCCCGTGCAGCGGACGGACGAAACGTTTGCGCGGTAAAACTGATGTACACCGTGTTTTGGATGTGCTTTGTTTTTGTGCGGGCTTTTTCCTTGTCCTTTCGTTTGGGACTGGGAAAGGCCCGCTTCTTTTTTGCGGTGGTTTCTTGGTTCGAAAAGTCAAAGAAATGAGGGATTTTCTATGAAACGGAAACAATGTCTGATCGCTCCTCTATTGGCTTTCTTGCTGCTCTTCTCCACCGCAGGCTGCAGCAACTCTCCCGCCAGCCAACCGGAAAGTCAGGTCCAGAGCAGCGAAGCCGCCGCCACAGGATCCAACCAGGCCGATGATAAGGACAGCCATTATCCTGTCACTATCACCAACTATGACTACGCCGGCAACGAAGTGGAATACACTTACGAAAAAGCCCCCGAAAAGGTGGTTGCCGTATACCAGGGCTCTATCGAGATCATGATCGCCCTTGGCTTGGAAGATCATGTGATCGCCTCCTATGGTCTGGACAACGAGGTCAAGGACCAATGGAAGGAAGGCTTTGAGAAAATGAACTATCAGGAGGACGTTTTCGCGCCTGACAAGGAAACTGTCACGCTTTTGGAGCCTGACATGATCCTTTCTTGGGGTTCACTGTTCAGCGAAAAGCAGCTGGGAGACGTGACTTCCTGGAACCAAAAAGATGTGGCGACTTACATCAACTCCAACACCAGAGCCGGCGGTCATCCCCGTACTCTGGAGAACGAATACACGGATATTCTGAACCTGGGAAAGATCTTTGATGTAGAGGACAAAGCCCAGGCGCTGGTGGACGAAATGAAGGCCAGCGTGGAAAATACCTTGTCAGCGGCACAGGGCCAGGATCCCGTAAGCGTGGCTGTATTGGAACCCCTGGGCGGTAGCATCAGCAATTACGCCGCCAACTCTCTGGCTGGAGACATGGTGGTCCAGCTGGGAGGCACCTTGGTGAAACCGGAGGGCAACGAAATGGGCAAGGAAGAACTGGTAGGCTATGACCCCGACGTGATCTTCGTCGTTTACATGGCCTACTCCGGGGATGACCCGGAAACGGTGATGGAAGAACAGCTGGCAGTCCTCCGGGACGATCCCTCCCTGGCCAGCCTGTCTGCCATTCAAAACGACAGGCTCTATCTGGTGATGCTGGGTGATGTATATGCCGCTGGGCCCCGCACCATGGATTGCATCAAGACCATCGCCAACGGCATGTACCCTGAGGTGGAGCTATCCTGACAAAGCCATGAAGAATCCATTTAGTAAGCAGAACTCTTCCACCCCAGGATTGTTCCAAGGCAGGACAGCCTTCTCTGCCGCTCTCCTCCTGCTGCTTTTGGCTCTGCCTCTTTCGCTGCTTGCTGCCGTCACCTTTGGCACAACTTCGTTGCAGGTAGGTGACGTGTATACAGTGATCCGCTGGGAGCTGGCTCACCTGATCCTGGGCCAGCCCATCCCAGAAGAGTGGGCTGCCGGCACCGCCCTCCACGATGTGGTCTGGTATATCCGGCTGCCACGGCTTGTTCTAGCTGCGGCAGTGGGCACCTGTCTTTCCCTGTGCGGCGTGGCCATGCAGGCCGTTGTAAAAAATCCCCTGGCAGACCCCTATATCCTGGGGATCTCCTCCGGGGCAAACCTGGGCGTCACTTTGGCGGTACTGCTGGGGGTCGGCTCTGCTCTTGGAGGCAACTATGTGGGCGTTGCTGCTTTCCTGGGAGCGCTGGGAGTCTCCTTCGCGGTCATTGCCCTGGCCAATGTAGGAGGCCGGGCAAACTCGGTGAAACTGCTTTTGGCCGGATCGGCGCTTTCTGCCGTATGCGGGGCGTTTTCCAGCTTTCTGGTCTACCTCCGCAACGCCGACCACGCCGCCACAGAAGTGATGCGCTGGACCATGGGCAGTCTGTCTGCCGCCAACTGGTCCAATAATGGGGTCATGCTGTTGGTGGCCTTGGGAGGAACTGTATTTTTCCTCACCCAGTCCCGCACCCTAAACTTGATGCTTCTAGGGGATGACGCCGCCATCACTCTGGGAACAGACCTTCACGGATTTCGGATCCTGTATTTAGTCATCAGTTCGCTGATGGTGGGCTTTGCCGTGTACTCGGCCGGAGTCATTGGGTTTGTAGGGCTGGTGATCCCCCATGTGGTGCGCCTCCTTTTAGGGACAGACCACCGCAAAATGATCCCCGTTTCCGCTCTGGCTGGGGCACTGTTCCTGGTGTGGGCAGACGTCCTTTGCCGCACCATCCTCCCCGGCAACGAGATCCCCATCGGCATCCTCACCGCTTTCGTGGGCGCGCCGTTCTTCTTGTACCTCATAACGCGGAAGAAGAAGCTATGAGCATCGATGTGACCAGCTTGAGCTTCTCCTACGGAAGCCGCGAGATCTTGCACGACCTTTCGTTTTCCATTCCCGACGGGTGCCTCGTGAACGTGCTCGGGCCCAACGGCGTTGGCAAGTCCACCTTGTTCCGCTGTATCCTGGGGCTTTCCCCGCACTATAGCGGCACGATTCTGGTGAACGGGAAGGATCTGCGCGCGCTTTCGGTGCGGGAGCGCGCTCGCG
>ENA-OPRR01002884-OPRR01002884.1-human-gut-metagenome-genome-assembly--contig:-NODE-2884-length-10462-cov-3.991064_pt1 | contig 10462 bp, 10 predicted proteins | sample MGYA00241796_ERZ501883 | MGnify/ENA primary metagenome ERZ501883 (study PRJEB25962, sample SAMEA2042406) | human gut metagenome | biome: human gut; feature: human-associated habitat; material: faeces...
CCTCCGCTTGGGGATAGTGCCGCCGGACAAAATCCCGCAGTTCCCGCCAACCGCCACCCTTTTTGCCAGTGCGGTGGTCTCCACCCCCAACGAGCAGCAAATTATTGTAATTTCGGAAGGACATACCCGTCTGCGCCTCGTCCAAATACATGCCGTCCACATCCGGTGCGTTTTGGAGGGCAATGACATAAGAGCGGTGTTGATACAGCTTGAGGAAATAACTGCCGTGCTTGTTAAGAAAGGGAAAGTGGGTGGTCACGATGATCTTCTTGGCACAAATGCGGCCGTGATTTGTCACAGCCGTGGTGCCGATCAGTTCACGCACCCGCGTGTGCTCATAGATATGCAAGCCTTTTGCAATGGCGGAGACAAATTTCAGCGGATGGAACTGTGCCTGATGCGGGAATCTGACCGCACCGGCAACCGGAAAAGGAAGCGGGAGCTTGTCCACAAATTCAGCCGGAAAGCCCAGCCTTTCCAGGGCATTCAGTTCCCGCTCGATCTTACGCCGGTCGTCCAAAGAATAGGTGTAGGCCGCTTTTTCCTCAAAGCCGCAGTCGATATTCCGGCACAACTCCCGGTATGTTTGAAGCGCTGCCTCGTTGGCGGTAAGATATTGCTTTGCCCGCTCGATTCCAAACTTGGAAATCAACTTATCATAAATCAGCCCATGCTGGCTAGTAATTTTGGCGGTGGTGTTTTTCGTGATGCCGCTGCATACTGTTTCCGCTTCCACCAGCACATAAGGCACACCGGCACAGTGTAGCTGATAGGCACACAGAACGCCCGCCATACCGCCGCCGATGATCAGCACATCTGTGTTTAGATCTCCGTTCTGAGCCGGAAAGATTGGGTGCTCCCAGGTTTGCTCCCATAGTGATTCCATATACTTCTCCCCAATGATCGTTTTGATGATAGTGTGATCCAAAAGGAGAAAAGTATGTCTCTTCTTCTTTTACGCCCCATGATTTGGGACGAATTCATAGGCAGCATGGTCACTTTGTAGATCAAATATGGTTTTTCCTCTTTTCCACAACCTTGCCCGCAAATGCACATTACAGCTTTCCCGAATGGTACTGGACATCTTTCCGCACTGCGGTGCACGAAGGGAATGACCTGTATGGGAGGGTGCTACTTCCAATTCCAGCAGAAGGCTGCCTTGAGACAGGCAAATATGCTCTGGAGTAAATGATTTGACCTGAACGCCCCTGTAAGTTGCCAAACGATACTCCCTGCCCTGGTACAAGATAGCGCAGATACATCCCCGGAATGAAACTCCGCAAAATGGAATATGAGCAATTGAGACCATAATAGAACATGGCTTTGGAAAATTATTGCACTGCATCCACAGGTAGGAGCGTGGAAATGAGGTTCCGCTGTCTTTTTCTGCATAGCCCAGGCCACCGTCGCAACTGTGCAGATGTCCATCCATTCTGACGCTGCCCTGGAGGGTGTGCGCCATGCTGAGAACGCCGTGTCGGCACTCCATGGGAAAAAACCGGAATGGCCCCATGATATCGGAACAAAGAGACGCAAATGGTCCGTATGCAATCTCACCGCTGATGCCGGGCAACTCAATATGGCACCCCTGCCTTGAAACCCAACATCGGTCTGCTCGTATCATACCGTCACGGAGGGCCAAATTTGATATCTCAAAATGCCGGGCACCCTCTTGCGAGATCAGTTGGATAAAAGCGCCGCTCTCTGCCTGGCCGGGGATGAATGCCACCATGTCGTCCCCTTTTTGATGCTTAAAATACCAGCCCTCAAAACCTTTTTGCCCCGACATACGCATGTCACAGCCCTCCTTTGAGGAATGGACTAAGTATGCCCGTATGAGCGGGATATAAGACGATATTTATTTTCTCCCCAACGAAACGCAGCTACATCCGTACTTCTGTTCCGCCAGATCCCAGTTTACCACGTTCCACCAGTCGTTGATATAGTCCGCTCTCTTGTTATAGTGTTTTAAATAATAGGCGTGTTCCCACACATCTAAATTGAGAAGCGGCATTACAACACCCGCCGGAGTTTCCTGATTGGCGGTGGTCATGAGGCAAAGCCCCTGCTTGCCATTGACCAACCAAACATATCCCGAGCCGAAAACGGACAAAGCCGTCTCTGTAAATTTCTCCTTAAAAGCAGTCAGGGAACCAAACCTACGGTCGATGGCCGCGGCTAAAGCGCCCTCGGGCGCTTTTTTTCCATCCGGGCACATGCCATTGAAAAAGAACCGGTGATTATATACTCCACCGGCATTATCCATGTGCATATCGTTATCAACTCCCTGCGGATTTATGAAGTCCCGCTTCTGCCCTACATGGACAGACCAGCCGACACACGGGAGGGCTGCAAGCACCGCTGCACCAACGCCGCTATGGAATATTTCAAGAGTGAAGTCATGGAGATGTGCCACCGGGAGGGGCTTTACCAAATCGACCTCTTGAACGGCAGCAAGAACCGCGTCACCGACCGGGAGTATTGGGCGCAGAAAAAGGGACAGGCCGCGCTGGACAAGCAGAACGCCCCCATGATTGCAGGCGGTATCACGCCCCGGCAGACCAAGTTTGAAACGAACAAGGAGAAGCTGCGGCAGACCATACGGAAAGCCCTTGCCACCGCCGCCAGCTTTGACGAGTTTTCCTCTCTGTTGCTGCAGGAGGGTGTGACCGTCAAGGAGAGCCGGGGGCGGCTTTCCTACCTCACGCCGGACAGGACAAAGCCTATCACAGCCCGAAAGCTGGGGGACGATTTTGACAAGGCTGCTGTCCTTGCCCTGCTCACGCAGAACGCCCACAGAGCTGCCGAACAGACCAAAGCCATACCCGAATACCCTGCCGCAGTTAAAAAGCCGTTACAAGGGGAAAAAGCTGCAAAAACCACCCCGGCAGACAACACCTTGCAGCGCATGGTTGACCGGGAAGCCAAGCGAGCCGAGGGCAAGGGCGTGGGCTATGACCGCTGGGCGGCAAAGCACAACCTAAAGCAAATGGCAGCTACCGTTACCGCCTATCAGCAGTACGGCTTTTCCTCCCCGGAGGAACTGGACGAAGCCTGTTCTGCCGCCTATGCCGCCATGCAGGAAAGCCTTGCGTGGTTGAAGCAGGTGGAAAAGACGCTGAACGGGAAAAAGGAGCTGCAACGGCAGGTGCTTGCCTATTCCAAGACCCGCCCTGTCCGGGACGGGCTGAAACAGCAGAAAAACGCCAAAGCAAAAGCAGCCTACCGTCAGAAGCATGAAAGTGACTTTATCATAGCAGACGCAGCCGCCCGCTATTTCAGGGAGAACGGCATTTCCAAGCTGCCGAGCTATAAATCCCTGCAAGCAGAGATTGAAAGCCTTATCAAAGAGAAAAACAGCGGCTACAACGATTACCGGGCAAAACGGGAGGATTACCGCCGCTTGCAGACTGTCAAGGGCAATATCGACCAGATTTTACGCCGGAGCGAGCCGCAGCGCAGAAAGGAGCAGAGCCATGAACGGTAATATCCCCCGCATGGACTACCGCCAGTACCGGGCAGCCCGCCGCCTTGTGCATGAGTGCTGCAACTATGACAGCGGGAACTGCCTGCTGTTGGAGGACGGCGAGCCTTGCGTGTGTGTACAGAGTATCAGCTATTCGCTGCTCTGCCGCTGGTTTACCGCCGCTGTCCTGCCCCTTGATGAAGCACTGGAAGCCGCCCTCTTGCGCCGGGGAAGCCGGAAACGCTGCGCTGTCTGCGGGGCGTTCTTCTTCCCAAAATCCAACCGGGGGAAATACTGCCCGGACTGCGCCGGACGCATGAAGCGGATAAACGCCGCCAAACGGAAGCGGAAACAAAGGGAGAAATGTCACGCTTTAGGGCATTTCAAACCCGCATAAATCAAGGCTTTTTTGGAGGGTGTCAAAGGGTGCGTGATACATTTATCCTTTTCCCTTAAAAACGCCCCCTAAAAGCGTAACAGAACCCACAGACAGACACCACAAGGAGGTGAACCCTATCGCTGATTATATGACCGCAGGAACGGAGCTGCCCGCTTACCTGCCTTACCCCCGTTTCCTGCTGGAAACAGACCTATCCCACACCGCAAGAGAGTTATATGCGCTGCTGTTAGACCGTTCCACCCTTTCGCAGAAGAACGGCTGGCAGGACAGCGAGGGACGGACATACATTGTCTACCCCATAGCAGAGATAGCGGAAATGCTGGATAAAGGCTGCACCACCATAAAGGGCGCACTGAACGAACTGGACGCTGCCGGGCTGCTGGAACGCAGACGGACGGGCTTTTCTGCCGCCAACCGTCTGTATGTGAAAGTGCCGCCTATCCCAGTGGTACAGTTTTCCGACCAACTGACGGACGGAAAACCGCCCCTCATAAGGGCGGGAAACCGACCAACTGACAGCCGGAAAACTGACCTTATGACGGTCGGAAAACCGTCCCCTAACCAAACTAATATAAACAACCTAATAGAGAGCCAAACAAAAGGAGCGAGTGAGGGGCAGCCCCCCGCCGCTTATGGCAGATATAAAAATGTATTTCTTTCTGACACAGAACTTTTGGAGCTGGAACAGGACTTCCCCGGCAAGTGGGAGTATTACCTTGACCGCCTTTCCTGCCACATCGCTTCCACCGGGAAGCAGTACCAGAGCCATGCAGCCACCATTTACAAGTGGGCGCAGGAGGACGCTGCCAAAGAGAAGCCAAAGAAAGGCATACCGGACTATTCATTCAAGGAGGGAGAAAGCCTATGACCGATACAATCCACAACACCATACTGCCTATGACCGACACCACAGCCGAGCCGGAGGATTACACCGGGGAGGACGGGCTTTTATACTGCGGCAAATGCCGGAAACCCAAAGAAGCCTATTTCCCGGAGGGCAAGACCTTTTTCGGGCGTGACCGCCACCCGTCAGAGTGCGACTGCCAGCGGGCAGCCCGTAAGGAACGGGAAGCCGCCGAGAAGCGGCGCAGCCACCTTGAAACGGTGGAACGGCTGAAACGGCAGGGCTTTACAGACAAGACCATGCAGGACTGGACATTTGCCAACGATAACGGCAGCTGCCCGCAGATGAAGAACGCCGCCGGATATGTGGCACGCTGGGAACAGATAAAGGACGGGAACTACGGGCTGCTCTTGTGGGGCAGGGTAGGCACTGGGAAAAGCTATTTTGCCGGGTGTATTGCAAACGCCCTCATGGAGCAGGAAGTCCCGGTGTGCATGACAAACTTTGCAGCAATATTAAACGACCTTGCCGCCAGCTTTGCGGGCAGGAACGAATATATTTCCCGCCTTTGCAGCTTCCCCCTGCTCATCATTGACGATTTTGGAATGGAGCGTGGCACAGAATACGGTCTGGAACAGGTCTACAATGTGATTGACAGCCGCTACCGGAGCAGGAAGCCGCTGATTGTGACGACCAACCTCACGCTGGAGGAATTGCAGCACCCGGAGGACACCGCCCACGCCCGGATTTATGACCGCCTGCTTGAAATGTGTTCCCCTCTCTGCTTTACCGGGGAGAATTTGAGGAAAGCCGCCGCACAGGGAAAAATGGAACAGCTGAAACGGCTGCTTGCCGGAAAGGAGATTTGCCTATGACCGACACCCAGAGAAACAAACGCCCTGCCCGCCGCCCGGACTGCGTGACCGAAACGAGGATAGGCAACACAATCCTTGTGGTGTCTGGCTTTTTCAAGGAGGGGGCGACCGACACCGCCGCTGACAAGATGATGAAAGTGCTGGAAGCAGAAGCCGCCGCCGGATATTTGACCTGTGATAAGCCTGATTGAAAAACCGTCATTTTTACCGACCGTAAAGAAGCAGATTTGACGCTTTTGCCGCTATACAGACAGCCGCCCCATGTGGTACAATCAAGGTACGGAATAGTGGGGCTGGCTGTCGGAAACGGAGGAATTTATGTTAAGACAGACCACCCAGCAACTCATTACCGCCCTTTACCCAAGACTGTCCCATGAGGACGAGCTGCAAGGCGAGAGCAATTCCATTTCCAACCAAAAGAGGATTTTGGAAACCTATGCCAAACAGAATGGATTTTCTAATCTGCGCTGGTACACCGACGACGGTTATTCCGGTGCGAACTTTCAAAGACCCGGATTTCAAGCCATGCTTGCAGACATTGAAGCAGGGAAAGTCGGGACAGTTATCGTCAAGGATATGTCGAGGTTAGGGCGAAACTACTTACAGGTGGGAATGTACACAGAAATGATTTTCCCACAGAAAGGTGTCCGCTTCATCGCTATCAATGACGGAGTGGACAGCGCACAGGGGGAAAATGATTTTGCCCCGCCGCTGATGCTTCCGGAAAGAACATTCCCGCAAACAGCACATAGACCGGAAGCCTGGCTGAACAGGACATGAACGGCGTCATAAGGATCGTCCGCCTCCGGTCCTTTTCATTCTCCAGGATCCGGGATGCCAGGACTGCCGGGACCGTACAGCCAAATCCCAGGAGCACCGGGAGAACGGCTTTTCCCGAAAGTCCCGCCGAGGCCATAGTCCCGTTCATGACCCAGGCGATCCTGGCCATATAGCCGCTGTCCTCTAAGAAGGCCAGGGCCAGGAACAAGATGGCAATGTTTGGCAGAAAGCCCAGGACTCCTCCCACTCCGGCCAGGATCCCATCGGATACCAGGGAAATGATCCAGCCGGAGACCCGGCACCGGCCCAGGAGCTCCAGGATATACGCTGAAAGCATGGCCAGGCCCCGCTCAAAATATCCTCTCAAAAAGCCTCCGGCAGAAAATGTCAGAAAAAATACCAGGGCCAGGATCCCAAAAAATATAGGGATCCCCCATACTGGATGGGCCAGGAGCCGGTCCGCCCGGTCAGTGAAGGAATCCAATACTCTCCCAACGCTGGGATCCGTGTTCCTTTTATTCTGTGCGGGACTGCCTCTGTACCGGATACAGGCAGCGGCAAGCTGCCGGGCCCGGTCATGGAGTTCCCTGGCAGACACCGGGCCATGCCAGGAGCCTCCGGATCCAGAAGGGCCATCGCCATATGCAGGCCCATCGCTGTGCGCAGAATGGCTTCTGTATACAGAATAACGGGCTCCCGATACAAAACAGCTGCTGCCGTCTGCCATCCGGCGGGCTCTGGCCGCTTCCACGGCGACATCCATCAGCTCCTCCAGCCCAGTCCTCCTTCTGGCTGATACCGGGATCACCGGGATCCCTCCCAGGAGTCTGGACAGTCCTTCTGTATCAATGTCCATCCCCCGTTCCCGGACCAGATCCATCATATTGAGAGCCAGGACCATCGGCCTTCCCTCTGCCAATAGCTGCATGGTCAGAAACAGGCTCCTTTCCAGCAAAAGTGCATCTGCCACATGGATGATCACATCCGCCTTCTGGTCCCTTATGCACTGTCTGGTCACTGTTTCTTCCATAGTATATGGATCCAGGCTGTAAATTCCCGGTGTGTCCACCAGGTGCACCAGACGGCCCCGGTGCATCAGGCTCCCCTCCGACAGCGCCACAGTAACGCCAGGCCAGTTGGCTGTTTTTTTCCCTGCGCCAGTATACGCATTAAAAAGCGTGGTCTTTCCACAGTTGGGATTTCCTGTAAAGCAGACCGTCACACTCTCAGCGCCCATGTTCTTCACAGTCCTCCGCTTCAATGGCTCCAGCGATCTTTTTTCCCAGCGCCAGACGTGTCCCTTGGAATGCGGCGATCAGAGAGCCGTCCTGTTTTTTCATCAGAATATGGACCTTTGTTCCCTCGACGAGTCCCAGGGCCTCCAGCCGCCGGACGATCGTTTCCTCTGCCGTAACCGTCCGGATCATATATAGCTTTCCGGCAGCACAGTCACACAGTCTCATGGTTCCCATCCTGTTCTTCCCGGATCTGCTTCGATTCCGCAGATATTGTAGCCTTACCGGGATTGGTTGTCAATATAAACTTACATCCTTCTGACCGTTTCCGTCTCAGCCCTCCAGTTCCAGGAGCATCTGCTTTACCTCCTTCATACGGTCTCGCAGTCTGGCCGCCTCCTCAAAGTTCAGCTCGGCCGCTGCCTGGCGCATCTTCTTTGCCAGTTCCTTTGCCAGCTTATCCAGCTCCTTTGCATCCATGGATTCCGGATCCTTTTTTAATTCCCCGTCTCCTGCTGCTGCCGCTTTGGAAATGGAGATCAGGTCACGGACGGCCTTTTTAATGGTCTGGGGTGTAATGCCGTGGTCTTCATTATACTTTTGCTGGATCTCCCGGCGGCGGTTGGTCTCATCGATGGCAGCTTTCATGGAATCGGTGATGGAATCGGCATACATGATCACATGCCCCTCTGCATTTCTGGCAGCGCGGCCGATAGTCTGGATCAGAGAGGTCTCAGACCGGAGGAAGCCCTCCTTATCGGCGTCCAGGATCGCCACCAGAGTGATCTCCGGGATATCCAGCCCCTCTCTGAGAAGATTGATGCCCACCAGTACGTCGAACACATCCAGGCGCATATCGCGGATGATCTCCGCCCGCTCCAGGGTATCAATATCTGAGTGGAGATATTTGACCCGGATCCCGGCCTCCCGGATATAATCCGTCAGATCCTCAGCCATGCGCTTTGTCAGCGTTGTGATCAGGACCTTATTGTGGCTTTCCACCTCCTTGTTGATCTCTCCGATGAGATCGTCGATCTGGCCCTCCACCGGACGGACGCTGATCTCCGGATCCAGAAGGCCGGTGGGACGGATGATCTGCTCTGTCCTAAGCAGCTCATGCTCTGCCTCATATACGGATGGCGTGGCGGATACAAACATCATCTGGCTGATGTGGCTTTCAAATTCCTCAAAATTTAAGGGACGGTTATCCAGCGCCGACGGCAGACGGAACCCATAATCCACCAGAGTCTTCTTCCTGGACCGGTCGCCAAAATACATCCCTCTCACCTGGGGAAGCGTAATATGGGACTCGTCAACGATAATAAGGAAATCCTCCGGGAAGTAGTCCAGAAGCGTGCAGGGCGGCTCCCCCGGCTTTCCAAAGGTCAGGTGGCGGGAATAGTTCTCGATCCCGGAACAGAATCCCGTCTCCCGCATCATCTCCACGTCAAAATTGGTCCTTTCTGCGATCCTCTGGGCCTCCAAAAGCTTATCCTCGCTCTTAAAGAATGTCACCTGTTCCTTCATCTCCGCCAGGATATTTTCTGTCGCAGCCATCATTTTTTCCTTGGGCACCACATAGTGGGAGGCCGGGAAGATCGCCACATGGCCCAGCTGAGCCTTCACCTCCCCGGTCAGCGCGTCGATCTCTGAGATCCGGTCCACCTCATCGCCGAAAAACTCGATCCGGTAGGCCTCGCTGCCGGAGTACGCAGGGAACACCTCCAGGACATCTCCTCTGACCCGGAAGGATCCCCGCCGGAAATCCATCTCATTTCTTGTGTACTGGATGTCGATCAGCTTATGGATCACCTCGTCCCGGTCCTTCTCCATCCCAGGACGCAGGGAGATCACCATCTCCTTATAGTCGATGGGGCTTCCCAGTCCATAGATACAGGATACAGAGGCCACAATGATCACATCATTTCTCTCTGAAAGCGCCGCTGTGGCCGAGTGGCGCAGCTTATCGATCTCGTCATTAATGGCCGAGTCTTTTTCAATATATGTGTCAGTGGAAGGGACATATGCCTCCGGCTGGTAATAATCATAGTAGGAGACAAAATATTCCACTGCATTATTTGGAAAAAACTCTTTAAACTCACCATAGAGCTGTGCTGCTAAGGTCTTATTGTGCGCGATCACCAGCGTCGGCTTATTTAGCTGCTGGATCACATTGGCCATGGTAAAGGTCTTGCCGGACCCTGTAACTCCTAATAAGGTCTGGAATTGATTGCCTTCCTGAAATCCTTTGACCAGCGCCTCAATGGCCTGGGGCTGGTCGCCGGTGGGGGCGTATTCGGAATGTAATTCAAAAACTTTTTGTTCATTTTGCATAAGAACCACCTCCAGGATTTAAAACAGAATTTGTTTTTTTGAGCCTGCCGTACCCATGTAATTCGATATGGCCGAAACAGGGACAAACCATGTTAAACACAGAAACCAGATGCGCAATGGTACAATGTCTGTTTTGCAGACATTGTACCATAAATAATTCCAAAAGTACAGAGTCATCGAACATCCGTTCTCTTATTCCCTGCCCACATTTCTGTTCATCAGACCAGAGGCTTGCCCATGGGCTGGTAGATTCCCCACATCCAACTGCCTTCAGATTCCACCTCACGATGAACCCCCTTGCCTCCCCCTATATCCTTCCCGCTGCCGGGCGGATTTTGGACCTGCACCCTTTAGAAATGTGCAAGACCAGGCACACAACGCAGCACGCACCGGGCACAGCATACCTATGGGCTCTGTAACCGGTGCGTGTTTGTATACACTGCTGCTATATGGAAACTGCCTTAACCCAGCAGACTGCTCTCCAGATCCTTCAGCATAAGATCCAGAGCGGTGATGCCTCCCTCGGCG
>ENA-OPRR01002890-OPRR01002890.1-human-gut-metagenome-genome-assembly--contig:-NODE-2890-length-10444-cov-3.851093_pt1 | contig 10444 bp, 10 predicted proteins | sample MGYA00241796_ERZ501883 | MGnify/ENA primary metagenome ERZ501883 (study PRJEB25962, sample SAMEA2042406) | human gut metagenome | biome: human gut; feature: human-associated habitat; material: faeces...
GTCATGACCTCCTTTGAATGAATTTACACCAGCTGGTGCATGATTACATTCTAAAGGATTTATGATAAAGGTTTCCACTACCGGAATGGTGGTTTCCCAAAAAACGGATTTGCGGTTTCCTGTCACCGGACAGCAGGGACACGGACACCGGATTATTCAGAAATGCCATACACAAAGTAATGTGAAAATTTAGTGCATTGATTGCCTTTAGTTTCCGCACCCGAAAGTTTTCTAATTGAAACATCTGCTTTTTACAACGAAAGTATTCTTCAATCTTCCATCTGGAAAAATACAGTTTTGCAATCTTTATCACATCGTCTTTTGACTTGATTTCTTTGTTTGTTGCAAGCATCATGGGATGTTCCGTAATGCCATAGACAAGAACGAGATAAATATCTTTTCTGGAAGCAGTGATTTGTACTTTTACGTGAGAAAGATAGGGATTATGCTTCTTCCCCTTGTAAAACAACGGGAGTTTCACCTTGCCTTTTCTTCGGTTGCGTAGTTCCGTAGCAAACACCCATTTATTGTAGTAGAGGAGTTTGCGCTTTGCAGTCAGTCGGATCACATAATCCTGATGCAAGGAATCCAGTTTCAGAAACATTTTATTATCATCATAGCCACGATCCATGACAAAGGCTGCTTTTCCAAACAAAGCGGCAGCACGATCCATGGCAGAAAAAGTCACCGTATTGATGGATGTGAAATTCTTCTCTTCAGAAGAATGAATTTCAGAGAAGATACTGACCGGATGATTGCTATTGGTAAGGACAGTAACTTCTGTAACATGATATCCTTTTTTATAAATATTCTTTGTTGCAGTACTTTCAGAACCATCGCGCACCCAACCGAGAGATTCAAATTTGTAACCGTCAGGTTTTACAACATCGCTGTCATCGATATGAACAACAGGATGCTCCGGACACCATTTTTTAACCTGTGCCAGATAAGACCGTAACACATCTTCTGAAGTTCCTTTCGCAAGATGTTTGGAAAGACGGTCAACGATATTGATCTTTCTAGACGGTTCATGTAACTGGTCAACGATGTCGGTAAGCAGGCAACTGCCGGAAGCAAGAATGCCATAATTCATGTCGGCCATAAACTTTTTTTCCGGTTTAGGAAGGTTTTTAGAAATTTTATTGGAAAAAGATAAAATTTCCCGTTTCATTTGATAAGTATTTGATGTAAAATTAACCACAGGGAATCCTCCTTCTTTTTGTTTAGTACGATTTTTTTGTGGCAATTAAATTTTACATCAAAAAGGGAAAGGATTCCTTATATTTTGGGCATTTTTTGAAAGTTGTTTATAGTATATCCTGTCAAAACAGGAGTCCGTGGATAAAACTGCGGAAACTCAAGTTTTTTATCTTTCGTTATCGTATTTCACAAATGCATCAACCTTAGGCTGAGATGCACATCCTTGAACAAATTCATTTGTAAGAAATTCTGTTACCATAAGTTCTCTTTCTTTGCTTCCCGTTGTAAACGCACCCATACAGGCGATATTGGCATCATTGCTGAGTCTTGCTCTCTGTGCAGAGTATACATCTGACAGAAGCGCTGCATATGCCCCCTTTACTTTGTTAGCCGCTATAGAAACTCCGATGCCAGTTCCACACACCAAAATTCCACGGTCATATTCCTTAGATGCCACGGCCTCTGCTACTTTGATTGCAGTATTAGCATAAATTGGATCTTCACTTCCGAAATCCGTCACTTCACCATAGCCTTTGTCCTCAATGTACTTAATCAATTCTACTTTTGCATCCTGCGCATTAGGATCACATCCGATTGCAATTTTCATGTCACTTTTCCTCCTATATGTTTCTGTTTTGATACTGACTTTATTCTAGCATTGCCAAATATTTTTGTCTACTTTCGTTTGCTTTCGAATTGAGTTTTTATCAATCTCTGAATCTCTTCCAACTTTTTATATTTTCCGCATGATAGCAACGAGAAAAGAGCTGCGCCGTACGCGGCCTCTTCTGAATGTTTCGGTATTTTCATATCCATTCCAAAACGTTCACAACAAATCTTACAAAGCAGATGATTTTTTCGCAGACCATTTCCGCTCCCAACAAAAGTTCTATTTTTTTTTACTTTATCCGGAAATTCTTTATAATATCCATATAGCTCTTCACATATACCTTGCAATACCCCTGCTACTAAATTCCCCGGATGAAATGTCTCGCTTGTAATTCCTGTTATACTTCCTGACACACGGCGATTTTTTCTCGTTCCATTAAATCTTGTATCAACTATCAATTGTGTTTCCTCTCGATAGGCTTTTTCTGCCATGCAATTCATTATATCATACAATGATTCACCGCATTTTATATCTAACATTGATAACAACTCGTCAAAAAAACGCTTCACCAGAGAATATGCATATCCACCACTAAGTGCCGACCCAACCAAAAGGAATGAATGTCCCAAATAAGGCCGACACTCAATATTTTCTCCTTCAACAATTTCATCGCTATATGCAGAAATTTGACTTCCAGTTCCAATATTCAACAGTATTTCGCTTCCACTATCTATAGCTCCCAAAAAACTTGCCTGATTATCTCCAAACGCAACAGCAACAGGAATATTCCCTCCCATTTCCCCACATATAATTTCTTTCTCTGTAATTTCTGGGAGCATATCAGAATCCATTCCTGCCTTTTCTATTACTTTCTTATCAAACCCTCCTAATCTTGGATTATATATTCCAAGACTCGCCGCCATACTCTGATGCATAAGCACTTGTTTTCGCCCTGTGAGCGCCATCACCACATAATCAGGGATAGTGCAAAATGACACTGCCGTTTTGGGAACTTTCTCTGCTTTCATATGATTATAATATGTCGTCAATCCGAAACCTTCTGCCATATGATAACCAGTAACATTTGACAATTCTTCCACCAGACACTCTTCACTTTGATTCTGCCATGTATAAAGAGGGCTCACCGCCTTCCCATTATCATCTATATATACAATCCCATGCATTTGTCCCGTTATACCAATACATAGAATGTCTTTATATTTTTCCAAATATCCCATTAACAATTCTTGGCATATTTCCAGTATTCTCTCCGTATCCTGAATCTTTTCCAGACGGCAAACACTTTCTATTGCCGAATCATTAGGCACCGTATGAACATCTACAAGATCCCCTTCCTCAACATCAATCACCACACCACAAATCGTTGTTGTTCCAATATCTAAACCTATCGCCTTCATATCCGAGCTCCTTATTCATTAACAATCTTTAATCAATTTAAAAATATCATTTTCTCTTCCATATACAACACGCTCCGACAGCAGAGGTTTGTCGGAGCGCGTCTTCAAACTAAACGATATAAACTATTTTATTCATCATAATTGGGATGCAAAACAACCTTTAAAGTCCCCGGCCCACCTTTAGCCGCTAATGCAATGCCTTTATCATAGTCATTTAGATCCATCTCATGTGTTACAAGTTCTTTCACTTGTACTTTTCCAGCTTCCAGATATTCTAGAGCACGTCCAAAACAATGCGTCTGTGCCCACGTCGGAATCAGTTGAATCTCATGAAGATACCAGTATTCTGGGTCAATTGCCCATCTATTGCCCGCGTGAGGCATCGCAAACATCATAAATTTAGCACCCATTTTGCCAAACTTAATCATGCTTTCCATCACATTTACATTTGCAGTAGTATCTACAAGAATATCAAATCCTTTCGGCGCTATTTCTCTTAATTTTTCTTCATGCACCTTCGGATCATTCCGATCCATTAAAATCGTCTCTTTACAACCATACTTTTTCAAAATATCCAACTTGTCTTGACTTGGTCCACACACCACTACCCGATTAGCATTAGAATGCATCAAAAGTTGGATTAGAATATTCCCTGTTGGTCCGCAGCCATACACAAGTACATCATCTCCATATTGCACCTGCACACGATCCATAGAGTGAACCGCACACGCTGTTGGCTCAGCAAAAATTGCTTCATTAAACGATAATTTATCGCTAATCAGAAAGACTTTATCAGCATTTACCGCGACATATTCTGCAAAACCTCCGGGTCCATTACATCCAAGGGAATAGAAATTTTCACAATACAATGGTTGATTCTTTCTGCAATAATAACAATCATCACATAACACCGTATTATCTGCCGTCACACGATCCCCTTCCTTAAAAGTATGAACATCCTTTCCGACTTTACATACATATCCCGCAAACTCATGCCCGTTCAAAAGCGGGAACTCTGCCAAAAAACCTCCCGCCGCCAACGCAACATCTGCTCCTTTGCATATTCCACAAGACATAACCTTAATCAATACTTGATTGGGCTTTATCTCTGGGATTGGCACTTGCTTCACCTCACAGTGTCCTGGTCTATCATATACATTCGCTCTCATCATTTCCATGTTTCCACACCTCTTTATCACCATTTAGCGCTTTAATGAAATTGCTTTTTTAGCTTTTTCTGCAATTTTTGTTGCCGTTAATCCATATTTAATCATCAACGCTTCTGCGGTTCCCGAATGCCCGAACACATCCTCTACTCCATGTTTTACCACCGGTACCGGGCACACCTCTCCTATCACTTCTGATACTGCTGCGCCTAAGCCTCCAACCACATTATGTTCTTCCGTTGTAACGATTGCTCCCGTCTCTACTGCTGCTTTGACAAGAATTTCTTTATCGATCGGTTTAATAGTATGGAGATCAATTACACGAGCCGCAATTCCTTCTTCTGCCAAGAGATCTTTCGCCTTTAAGGCCTCTTGAACCATCAAGCCCGTTGCGACAATGGATACATCATTTCCATCCGATAACTGTGTGCCTTTCCCTAATTCAAAATGATATCCTTTTATATCGCAAGTCACATTTTCTACACCTGATCGCCCTAATCTTAAATAACACGGTCCATCATATTCAATCATCGCCTTTACTGACTCTCGAGTCTCATTAGCATCACAAGGACAAATAACTGTCATTCCCGGAATTGTACGCATTAAACTTATATCCTCTATACACTGATGTGTTGCTCCATCTTCTCCCACTGAAAGACCAGCATGTGTCCCTACAATTTTTACATTTAAACCAGGGTATGCAATGGAATTTCTCACTTGATCGTATATTCTTCCAGCAGCAAACATTGCAAATGTATGAATAAATGATACTTTCCCACAAGATGCCGCTCCCGCTGCCATTCCTGCCATATTACACTCTGCAATCCCTGCATTAAAAAATCTTTCTGGATATTTTTGAGCGAAATAACAGGACATCGTACAAATTGTAAGATCTGCATCAAACACCATGATTTTTTCATTTGCGCCAAACTCACACAGCGCTCTTCCATATGCTTCCCTTGTCGCAATTATCTCTCCCATATCTACACCTCCAAGGATGCCACCGCTGCATCCAATTCTTCAAACGCCTGTTTAAATTGCTCCTCATCAGGAGTGCTTCCGTGAAATTTCACATTATTTTCCATAAAGGACACGCCTTTTCCCTTAATTGTTTTGGCAACAATCATGGTTGGAACACCTTTTGTTTTCTTACTTTCATCAATAGCATCAGCTATTTCAGCATAATCATGTCCATTAACAGTAAGCACATTCCACTTAAATGCTTTAAATTTATCTTCTATAGGATATGGTGACATAACTTCTTCAACCGTTCCATCAATCTGAAGATTGTTATTATCAACAAAAACAGTCAAATTATCAAGACCGTAGTTCCCAGCCGCCATTGCCGCTTCCCAAATTTGTCCCTCTTGAATCTCTCCATCTCCCAACGCTGCGTAAACACGATAATTTTTCTTATCTACTTTCCCAACAAGTGCCATTCCTACAGCAGCCGACAGTCCCTGTCCCAGAGAACCAGCCGACATATCTACTCCTGGAACTTTCGTCATCTCTACATGCCCTGATAAATAGCTATCTATATTCCTAAAAGTTTTCAAATCATCCACCGGAAAATAACCTCTAAGTGCCAATGCCGCATACATTGTTGGAGTACAATGTCCTTTAGATAATACGAAACGATCTCTATCCGGATCACGTGGATTTTGAGGATCAATATTCATTTTTTCCCAATATAGCACGGTTATAATATCTGCTATTGAAAAAGAACCACCCACATGTCCCGAATGAGCCGCTTCAATTGCTTTTAAAGCTGTTTTTCGTACTTTTAATGCTTGTCGGGCTAACTCCTTCACTCTTTCTTCTTTCATCATCAAGTCCTCCATCATTGTATTTATTTAACAAATCGTAAATCCACCATCAATTACCAAATTCGCTCCATTTACCAAGCTGGCCGCATCACTTGCCAAAAATACCGCACAAGCAGCAACTTCTTCCGGATATCCAAATCGATGTGCCGGTATCTTCTTCTTAAATTCTTCACCGCGCTCATTGTTCCAATTTTCTTCTCCCATTGGAGTCAAAATAATCGTTGGCGAAATCGCATTAACATTGATATTATACTGCGCAAGCTCCATAGCAAATTGCTTAGTAGCATAGATAACAGCAGCTTTACAACATCCGTATGTCAAATGTCCATCCAGTGCCACAACACCGGCTTGAGATCCCATATTAATAATCTTTCCACCACCTTGCGCTTTCATGACTTTCGCTGCTGCACGACCAAATCTAACAGTACCTGTTAAGTTAATACTAAGCGTTTTATCCCAAAGATCTTCATCATGTTCAAGAACACTCTCTACAACGCCAATACCCGCACAATTCACTAGAATGTCCAACGTTCCAAACTTCTCAACAGTCTTTTCTACGCAAGCATCAATATCTTCCGTCTTCATAATATTCCCAACACAAGCCATATACCCAACTTGTTGATCTTTCATATATCTTTCAAGATCTTCTGACTCATGCACGTCAAAACATACTACATTTGCCCCTTTTCTGGCATACATTTTTGCGATTTCACAACCAATACCGCTAGCCGCTCCTGTTACGATTGCTGTTTTACCCGTAAGATTAAAATTTTCATCAAATTTTCTGTAATCCATTTCTAAAGCCCCCCTTTGAATTACCAATTATTTTATTTAATCTTAATCACCGCTTTTACCACATCATCTTTATTATTGATTGCGCATTCAAAAGCTTCTTGGATATCATCAAACGCAAATTCATGCGTAACTATTCCAGACACATCAATCATTCCATCCGAAATTGCTGCAATTGCCTGAGGATAAATATTTCTATAACGAAATACTGATTTAATCTCTGGTTCTTTCTCCATAATCTGCGCAAAATTATATTCGATATTTTCTTGAGCAGAAATTCCAACCAACACAATCGTTCCGCCACGTTTCACCATATATGGAGTCTGCTTAATCGTGAAAGGAGACCCCGCTGTTTCCATAACTTTATCCATACCTGCTCCACCGGTAATACGTTTTACTTCTTCTACCGCATCTACATCTTTTCCATTGATCACACGTGTGGCTCCCAATTTCATTGCATAATCTAGACGCTTTGGAATCACGTCTACAACTGTAATATCCGTTGCTCCATGCGCTTTACAAGCAAGCAATGTTACAAGCCCAATACAACCCGCTCCAAGAATAACCACCGAATCTCCGAGCTTTACATTCCCCTGATTTGCAGCATGCATACCAACAGATAACGGTTCTACAAGTGCTCCTTCTTTTGTACTAATATTATCCGGAAGCTTAAAACACATATTTTCTGGAAATGCAATATAGTTTTCATAACAGCCTTGTACCGGCGGTGTTGCAAGAAATTGCACATCCGGGCAAAGGTTATAACGTCCAGACTTACAAAATTCACATTGTCCGCATGTGATTCCCGGCTCAAGTGCAACTCTATCTCCTACTTTTAATTTCTCTACACCTTCACCCAATCCAACAACGGTTCCAGCGCACTCATGACCAAGCATAAAATCCCCATCAACTACATAACTCCCGCATCTCCCATCATGAAAATAATGTACATCTGAGCCACATATGCCGACATATTCCAATTCAACTAATACTTCTTTTTTTTTCGGTACAGGAACCTCAATCTCTCTAATTTCCATCTTATCTATATCTGTCATAAAAGCCGCTCTATTTTTCATATCTTTTTTATAGTGTATAACACTATATCTCCTTTCTTTATTGTTAATTTTTTCTCAATCTTTTTCCCAAAAAAAGAATGTCATAAACAGAAAGTTGGATTAACACTATTATTTAACAGAACTGGCAAGCCGATTGACCTGCCAGTTCGCTACTCTTACAATATACTCTTTCTCACTGACATTCGTTTTCGTCTTAATTACTCTTTGATTTGTCCATTATCTTTATACATCTGGATATATTCATCTACGTTTTCAGATGTAATCAGAGGCGCTGGAACATTATCATTAATTTCAGTAACATCTTTCTTCCCAGTCAATACATCATGAACAGCCTCTGTATTCATTTTCGCAAGATCAATTGCTGACTGTAATCCTGTAGATGTCATCTTACCTTCTTTAATAAGAAGACATGCTTCTGCCGTTCCATCAACACCGTATGCCAACATGTTTGCATACTCTGGATTATCTTTCACTACTTCAATTGCTCCTGCTGCCATATTATCATTCATAGAAACTACAACATCAATTTTACCATTCGCCTGCACCCAGTCTTCCATAAGTGCCATAGCTTCATCTTTATTCCAGTTTGCAATATCTTCTGCCACAATTTCTACATCTGGTCTCTTCTCAAAGAATTCTTTCTCCCAAGCATTTCTTCTTTCTGTGCTATGGAAATTACCAGCAGGTCCTAACAATACTACTACTTTTGCATTCTGTGGAATCTGGTCTAATGCAAGTTCACAATTCACTTTTGCCTGTTCATATGGATCAGCATCAATAGAACCTGTTCCTTCACATTCTACACGTGGATTTGTTGTTATACATGGGATCCCCGCATCAACGACTTGTTGAATATATGGGAGCTGTGCTTCACCATTATTTGCCTGAATAATAATCGCATCAAATCCACTAGCGATACAGTTCTCAATCATTGAGTTTTCTTTTTCATCATTCGCTTCTCCGTCAAACACTTCCAAAGACATATCGTCATAATCTTCAAAAGCTGTTTTCATCTCATCTGCTAACCATGCTGCAAATGAATCTTCCTGCGCTCTTGCAATATAGGCAACCTTATAACCGTCCTTTTTCTCGCCAGAATCCTTTTCCCCGTCATCTGACTTACCACATCCTACTGCCATCGTAGCAATCATTGCCACACAAAGAAGTGCACTTAAAACTTTCTTTTTCATAGTTCATAATCCTCCTTACTTTTTTATATTGTAAAAGTTCTGCAACTTGTGCATTTATAAAAACATTTCCTATTTTGATGTTCTTTTTTCTTTCGCCCCATCATCTGCTGCTAGAATAACTTTCTGAGTCTTCTTATTCTTAGAACGAATATCCGCTACAACCGCCAACGCAATAATTCCACCCTTTACAATCTGTTGTACATAAGAATCTACGCCCGTCAAATTCATAATATTGTTCAAGAAACCAATAATAAACCCACCGGCAAGTGTCCCCATCGTAGTACCAACTCCACCCGAAAAGCTAGTTCCACCTACAATCGTTGCTGTAAGACCTTCCATCTCATAACCAACTGCACCATTAGGAAGCCCAGCATTTACACGGGACATAAACAGCACTCCTGCAATACCTGCGAACACACCGTTTATAATATACGTAATATATTTATTTCTTTTAACATTAATTCCCGATGCAATCGCAGCAGCTTCATTACCACCAATCGCATACAAAGATCTTCCATACCTAGTGTGATTCATAATATACCATGTAAGAGCTGTAATTGCCGCCATGAATATGATTGGCATTGGAATAGGTCCAATACTTCCTTGACCAAAAACTGTATAGTCCTTTAACTGCAACAAGTTTTGTCCTTTTGTATAAAAAAGAGCTGCTCCTCGTGCAGACATCTGCACCGCTAATGTTGCAATAAATGCCGGCACTTCAAAATGTGTAACTAGTACTGCATTAATTAAGTTGCACAGCACTCCAACTACAATTGCCACAATAAAACCAATCATTAAAGAACCAGTTGCCTGATAGCTCGCAATAGACAGCACTCCTGCCAGTGCAAGAACTGAACCAACAGAAAGGTCAATCAATCCGGCAATTACCAACAACATTTCACCATATGCAATAATAGTTCCAACTGACAACTGCCGAGCAACATTTGTTAAATTGCGCATAGACAAGAAATTATCATTTATCACCGCACACAAAACAAACATTGTAAGCAAAATTAAATAAATAGAATACTTATGTAAAAATTCTCTTATATGTGTTTTTTTCATTTTCTCAATCCTCCGCCTTTATTACATTGCATATCTCATAATCGCTTCTTGCGAAAATTCCGATTTATCAAGGCATCCTTTAATTCTTCCTTGATTCATAA
>ENA-OPRR01002899-OPRR01002899.1-human-gut-metagenome-genome-assembly--contig:-NODE-2899-length-10421-cov-3.225352_pt1 | contig 10421 bp, 9 predicted proteins | sample MGYA00241796_ERZ501883 | MGnify/ENA primary metagenome ERZ501883 (study PRJEB25962, sample SAMEA2042406) | human gut metagenome | biome: human gut; feature: human-associated habitat; material: faeces...
GTACTTTCGGTAAGTATTATGACTATCACCGCCGTGATATTGCAGCCGATGAGGTGGATTATCTCAATGTGGAGGATCCTGATGTTTTCTCTCATCGTGCATGGGAACTTGAATATCAGAGGAAACAGGAGATGCGACGAAATCAGCCTATTCGATCTAAGAAAAGGTCACATGATATGGAATTATAATTTGTTTCTTCTTTGACCTCTTATAAACACAAGAGCTGAACAAATAGGAGTTTTCGTCCTATCTGTTCAGCTCTTTGTTTACTTATTATAGTTTATCCTCTCGGCGGAAACGGATCATTTCCATATGAATCTCTTTCTCTAATTCTCCCATTTTTTCCATGAATAAACAGTTCAGATTCTTGGTTCCTAGCTATTTCTCGTGCTCTCTGTATAGCTTTAGCCTGTGTATCAGTTCTAACTGTTGCTCTTGTATTGTTCTCACCCTTAACTTGCCAGCCACCTTCTTTATGTGGCGTTACATGTTGATTTTTTCCCATTTATGCTACCTCCAACAAATCACGTATTTCTTGTTGCCAATTATTATTATGAATTATTCGTACATCTTGCAAATTCTCTTTTAAAATTTCGGCTTTAGTAAGTTTTGAAAGTTCTTCCCAATTTTTTCCAAAAACATATGTGGCATTGTTCGGATAAACGCTTTCCAAAACATATATGTTCCTATGCATGAATCCAAAAATCACATACCCATGAAATCCAGATTTCCCATATGCTCTAAAATCAGGCTGAAAAGAATTTATAAACTCACATTTATCAATTAGCAATTTTTTCGCAGTCTTACTACTTTTAGCAGATACTTTTTGTAAATCATCTTGCATCCTTTTCCACGGATAATCTCCACTTGGTAACACTTCCCAATTCAGCTTTATAGTTCGGGTAGGCATCACATTTTCAAAATTCTCAGTTAATATTTCACACTCTTCAAAATTAGTAAGAAAAATATTAATCGTATTTATCAGCAACTTTTCATTATCATGACAATATGAAATGAAATCCGTCATTACCATCAACTGGCCTTGTTCATCATATTTCAAGAACAATTCCACACTGTATGGCTCGAATTTTATTCTTGCATATCTCTCACGAGGAATGGTAACAAAATCCGTCACCTCTCTTGTCTCTCCACGGCCTGCCCACTCATGTCGCGTCCACCATAAAGTTTGTGTATACTGTTCTTTCGGTTTTGTTTTATCCTTAATATAAAAAGGCTCTGCATTTCTCTTCAGCGTCGGATTTAACATGGATGGTAAAACTCTCTCGCCTTCAATTAAATCCTCCGAAAATCCCAGTTTCACTAATATCCCTTTAAATCTCGCTGCATCACGTAGTACCATCATCAGATTCTTTCCCTCTTCAACATGGTTCAAACATGATAAACTATTAATTCTTTTCTTTTTAATAATCAAATTATTTCCTCCATTTTATATAAAAAATATATCTATATGAAAAGGAGAAATGACCAAAGTACTTATAAATTTAATGGCGCAATAGCTACCATATTACTACAATTCCGTCATATATTTTATCTCTCCTGTATTAAATTTTTATTGAAAGTTTGTAGTAACCATGGTATTATTGGTTTGGATTATTTTATATTGCGCCATGGTCATTTCGCCCATGGTTACTACATTTGGTAGATATCTACCACCTGAACCAAAGTTGGCGCTTTGGTTCTTTTTTTATTACAAATTCTGAGTATTGGGAATCGCTCCAAATACTCCTTGTAAGTATTTCGCAGCAATATTATCATTGCTTCTCACATTTGGATAATCGCTTAATCTGCACATGCTTGTTTCTCCATACTGGTTCTTATCTGTAAACCATACCTGATCTCTCCGTACTCCATCGAGTAGCAGTGTGTCATGTGTTGTACATATTAACTGTGCATGATGCGGATTAGATTCATTAGAATTAAACAAACCAGCTAAAAGCTTTACTAAATTAGGATGTAAACCATTCTCTATTTCATCAATAAATAACGTACTTCCAGCATCTAATGCCTCAAAAATAGCAGGTAAAACTCTCAGCATTCGAATAGTTCCATTTGATTCATACTTCAAAAATGGAAGTTCTATCTCCCCAACTTGTTTATGATCTTTGTAAGTAGCATGAAGTGATTGAACACTTACATGTATGTTTTTGATGACCAGCTCTTTGTTCTCTAAATCGTCTTCACTCAATACATGTTTATCCATTTTTGATTCCAAATCAACCTTTAAATTTGTCAATGTGGGATCAGCTATTTTTAAATACTTGAGATATCTTTCTATTGCTTCCTCATTAGTATTTTCTTCATCAAAATCCGGTGCATTTCCAACCGAAGCCATATTTATCACACGATAATTCATTATTTCATTCAGAATCATACTTGCTAAAGGATTGTTTAACATAGCCGCCATTGCCAAGCATAATGCGTCTTCTCTAACAACAGATACCATATTCTTGAAACTAGACAATCCGGAGCGAAGTACTATGTCTTCATATTTTGGAGAAGTCCTCTTAATAAGTACTTCTGTCCGTTTCTTCTTTTTGGTCAAAAGCTCTTTTTGAATTTTTCCATCCTGAATTGCAAATGAATAAGTGTATAAAATTTCCTCGATAATCACCTGAATCTCAAAATACGTCTCTTTACTTTTACAATCAATATCAAACTTAAAAGTTTCGATTGGTGCTGCTAGTTCTTTCTTAATTGCAGGAACTTCTAATAGCTTATTATTATTAGCTCCCAACACAGTAGACATTATTATCATCTTCTGCATTTTCGTAAGTGCTGCCAAATAATTTGTTTTTCCAGAACCATTTGCTCCATAAATGTATGAAATTTTATTATAGTTCTGTCCAGAGACTTCAAATGTATTTTCCTCTAAGAACTCTTTTTTCAAATTCTCCGCAAGGGTTGTGATTCCAGTTATCTCCTTGAATGGACCTGTATTTCCTACTGAAAATGAAACAAACATAATTACACCATACCTTTCTACATCTTGGATTATACCTTCCCCCATCCAATCTGTCAATAGTTATTTTATATTTTCGTATTTTTTTACGATTTTCAGCTTTACCATAGCTTATTTCAATAAAAATCAAATAAAATATATGTATTTAACGCGAATTATGTCATTAACACCTGTCACCAGTTTTAGCTGCCAAGAAATAACAAAGGGACTGTCCAACAGTCCCTCAGCTATTATTTATAAATTATTTAACGGGATTTTTTATATAGAAATAGAATATGAAGGAATTAAGTAAAAAAACAGTAAAACGAATAATACGTCCCGAACGTATTATTCAATTTGGATAAGGAAATTTTCTACGTGCTTTTGCAGACTGGATGATAGGAGAAATGAACCGATTAACAGACCTCAATAGCAGTGTAGTTGTGGTACAACCCATAGAACAGGGTATGGTAGACCTGTTGAATAAGCAGGATTGTTTGTATCATGTAAACCTTTAGGGGCTGGAAAAAGGAGAAAAAGTAAACAGCCTAAAAATGATCGATGTGATTAGCCGGGCATTAAATCCCTATCAGGATTTTGATGCATACCTTAAACTGGCTGAACAACCGGAAATGCGGTTTGTGATTTCCAACACTACGGAGGCTGGCATTGTATTCGATCCTAAATGTAATTTAGATGATAAACCGGCTTCCTCTTATCCAGGGAAACTGACTCAGTTACTCTATCACCGTTTTAAAACATTCAATGGCGATAAAGCAAAAGGTCTTATCATCCTTCCCTGCGAATTAGTATTCCATAACGGTCAGAGGCTGAAAGAAGCTATCTCTCAATATATCGACTTATGGGAGTTAGGCGATGAATTTGAAGACTGGTTAAATGAAGCATGTCCGGTATATTCCACGTTGGTTGACCGGATCGTTCCGAGTTTTCCAAAAAAAAGAGATTGATGCCATTAAAGAAAAATTGCAATATAACGACAATCTGGTAGTACAGGCTGAGGTCTTTCATTTGTGGTTCATTGGCAGAAGAGTTTCCTGCCGATAAAGCCGGTTTAAATGTGCTTTTCGTTCCTATGTGGAAACTTTATCGAAGGTAAGTGATATAAAGGTCAGTCCTTTCGATGATAGCAGCCTTCGCTGTCGATATGATTTTTGCCGACAATGGTTGTCGGCTTTCTGATCACGGTATTGAAGAGTTCTATGCTGAGGGCTATACTGATGATGAAATTAAGTCTATTTCCAATAAGGTGTATGGAAGAAAAATCCTTAAATTCAAATCAGCAATGTTGACTATTTTCAGGGAAATAGATCGGGAAAAAGGCTGGGTACAACGTCTCATTATGGGGCAATACGTAACAATAACACCCGCATGTTTAAGAAACTTGGCCCGGATACAGGCTTTGATTCTATTGGCGAATTCAATACCGCAAAGTTGCTGTCTCGCTTCCTTGATCATCTCAATAACAATGCAAACTAACAAAAACAATTCTCTATAATCTGAATCCGTATGCCAACGAAGTGATTGCTACTATGCTTGGAAATTTTTAGGATGGAATAACCCCTGGTAAGATTCAATTCAGTTCCGGCTGGTGGTTTCTCGATCAGAAAAATGGGATGGGAAAACAAATGAATGCTCTATCATTACTTGGTCTTTTGAGTCGTTTTGTCGGAATGTTGATCGATTCTCGGGGTTTCCTTTCTTATCCGCGTCATGAATATTTCCGACGTACACTCTGTAATCTTCTGGGCAATGATATAGAAAATGGTGAGCTTCCGGCAAGTGAACTGCCTTTTATCGCTCAAGTGATTGAAAATATTAGTTATTACAACACAAAGAATTATTTCCAATTCAAATAAGTACTAACTCTCTGAGAACAAAAATAGGAGGAACGCTTACCGCTCCTCCTATTTGATTTATAATGTATTTAATTTATTTATTCTTCAAAAATCTGTCAAGTTCTTTAAGCGCATCGGCATTCTGTTCATCGAAAGTAATATTTTCTGCTACGATATTTTCCACATTCTCTACATGCTTCAGACTATCTACCAATACACCGACATGGATGTTCCTTAATTCTATATCTTTTACCGGTAATTTATGATCACCTTTTAAATCGTAAATCATCTTAGCCGACTTACAATCGATATCAATCATATGAATATTTTCAATACGTGTGATACGTTCTTCATAGGTAGGAACCAATGTCCTCCATTGGTATAATACGTTCATGTCTATTTCCATGACACGTAATGTAGCTCCGGTTTTTATTTTCTCCATATATACATTTTCGACAAATGCACCACGACGATGGTTCGTTTTAATGAAGAATAATCGGTGTACATTGTTAGGAGCCTCACAATCGTGCATGTAAATATTACGAACGCCGCCCGAAATTTCACTACCGACTCCCAATAAAGTTTGTCCGGCTAAAACCAAACAATTACGTACTACAATATTTTCCGTTGGTGTGTTCAATCTCCATGCATCTTGATTACGTCCCGATTTAATAACAACAGCATCGTCCCCCTGTTCAAATACACAGTCTTCAATAAGGAAATTGCGTGTCATCTCCAAATCAATACCATCATTATTGTGCCCCATCGCTTTAACATTCAGATTACGAGCGATACCACCGTCTACCAGATACATGTGGATTGTCCAAAATGGACTTTCTTCGATATGGAAACCGTCAAGTAAAACATTTTTGCAACGATTGAATTGAATGAGATGTGGACGAAGATTATTTTCACCTTTAGCCATCTGACGTTGCTCAACAGGCACATCCGTCGATGCCATTGTATAGAGTTCTTTCAATGCTTCCATATGTGCCGGAGGGCGTTTGAACCATACTTTCCACAATCCCATGTGTGGTTTTAATAACCCTTTTCCGGTTATAGCAATGTTTTCACACTCAAATGCATAAAGGAGAGGTGAATAGTTATAACATTCCATACCTTCCCATGACGTCATCACTGCGGGTAAGTAGTCTGCCGGATCATCAGTGAAACGAACAATTGCATTTTCCGCTAAATGAAGGTTTACATTACTTTTGAAATGGATAGATCCCGTAAGCCATTCCCCTGCCGGAATTACAACACGCCCGCCTCCAGCTTTATTGCATGCATCAATTGCTTTAGCAATAGCTTCGGTGTTTTTTTGTTTTCCTCCTTCGACAGCACCATAGTCTACAATCGAAAAGTCTCTTTCAGGAAATATGCATTCCTTAATAGGCTCCATTGGAAAAGGAGCTTGCACTTGCACCGACTTAAAGGTAACCCCTTGCGTATTACAAGAAGAAAATAAGATACAAGAAAGGATTACAAGGTATAAGTGATATACCAATAACTTTTTTTTCATGATAATTTTAAATTTAATTTATAGTAATTCCATTTGTTACCATTAGACTTTATATGCATGCAAATATATGAGGTGTATAGCAAATCAGAGGTAACAGATTCATCATATAGCGATTCATATTATGCAAAGGGTAAAAATATACGGAAATTCTACAACCCGACGAATTTATTCCCCCTAAATGCTTAATATGTGGCTGTCGGTATAGTACAATCCAACTACTTTTGCACAGAAACTCAATTTTGTGGCTATACTTAAGAATATACTGAATTCGTAATATCAGAAACATACATATTTGATATAAAATGAAAAGTAAAGAAAGAAAAAACATTTGGAGCCAACGCATGCTATTCGTCATGTTGATTATGGTTATGGCAGGACCATCGGTTTTTGCTCAAAAAGGTAAAAAGAAACAGTTAAAAAACCAACATGTCATCTCTTATGTAGATACCAGTCTGGACGGTTCTCAGAAATATGTACTTCGTGTAGATGGAAAACCTTTCTACATGACAAATGTACAAGTAAGAATGGATTTAATGCGTCATTCCGAAAAATGGCCAGCAAAGGCACGTGAAGAAATGTTTGCTGCTTGAGCTTCTGATGGATTCAACACAGTATCCATTCCGGTACACTGGTATGAAGTTGAGCCGGAGAAAGACCGATTCGATTGGACCATTCTGGACGAATACCTCTCTCTGATGAATAAATATAATATGAAAATGGAAATGCTTTGGTTTGGGACAAACAGTGGAGGCCATGTACAGTGGTTGAGTCGTTCGAAAACAGAACCGGTGCATCTACGCACTCCTGACTATGTACTCTATGCACCCTCCTATGGTGCTCCTAACTGGTCTGACCGAAAAGTAGAAGGTTTCAGTGAAACGGCAAGTGAATTTACTATTCGTGAAACACCTTATTCCATGGATTTGGAAGATAATCGACTGCGAGATAGGGAGACATATGTGCTGGGAGCGGTCATGGCGCATATTGCCGAATGGGATAAAAACAACGGTACCAAACATCCGTTAATTGGGGTACAGATCGGGAATGAAGTAACAGGAATGCACAAACCTTATAGTAATGAAACGGTTAATTCATACTTGAGTCATGTTGCCAGTGCAGTTAAAAACTCTGATTATGTGGTGTGGACACGTACCAACTGCGTATTCTGGGAAATATATCCTCGTGTATTCGAAAACGAAAGATTACGTAATACACCCGAAGGCACAAACATCGATTTTGTAGGGATTGACACATATAGTCATCATTTCCCGTCGTCCGAATCATTCATCACCAGCATGCGAAGCAATGTTCCCTATGATGGTAAAAACTACCGTATGATTATGGAAACAAACTCGGAACGTCCGTATTCCGCACAAATGCACCTAGCGGCACTTTCTGGTAACAATGCATTCAATTATTACGATGCTTCGGGGCTATATATTCGAGAAGGTAATGGTGTGAAAGTAAATGCTGCCCATATAGAAGATGTGCGTTTAGTAAATAAAATATTAAGAAGTGCTCCAACCGACATTGCTCTCAATGCTAACGGGTACGGACTGTTTGTTCACAACTGGAAGGGTACCGATTCAGATTTATCAGTAAGCAATGAAGGGATAGGATTTACACCTTCATATCCAACTTCACAAGGTATTAGTATCATCCGTAGTAAAAATGAAATTCTGTTGATGAGTACCAAAGGTGGTGCATTCACCATTCCGGCCGGAATTAAAATTACTGAGGCTACCTATGGTCGGTTCAACGATGAAAACCAATGGGACGTCGAGGGGAAGATGGATTTCAACACATCCGAAAATAGGCAACCAATTGTTTTAGAAATTGGAAAAGGAACGACCATTCGTCTTGTGTGTGATAATACCGGAAAAATTGATGCTAAAACTTATCAAGCCGAATTTGCTGATGCATGTGTTGCCGGGAAAATATTATCTGAAGATGAAGGAATAGGTTTTGCAGGTAACGGTTACGTCAAGTTTCCTTCAGTAAGAGGAGCATATGTCCAATTCAATCATGTTGATGGTCAATCCGGCGGAGAGAGAACCATTCGTATCCGGTATTCGTATGGTGGTGATAAAGAGCCGAAGCTTATTATTAGAGTAAATGGAGAGCAATCCATAGTGCGATTGAAACCCACAGGTTCGTATAATAATTACCAATATGCCACATTGAAAGTAAACCTGAAAAGTGGAACAAACAATGAGGTCAGAGTGGAATCGGATAGTAACGTGACGCGCATTAATCGTGCAGCTTATTACTTGAGCGATTGTCACATTGATGAGATGCAGGTCTATTGATTTGTATTATTGGAACATCCATAAATAAGCTAAGTATGAAATATATTATATTAGGGGTAATGCTCCTTTGCATGAATCATGTAACAGCGCAAGATAAAGTCCGATTAAAAGAAAAATTCGACTTCGACTGGAAGTTCATTCTGGACGACAAGAAAGAATATGCACAAAAGAGCTTTATTGATACTCATTGGGAAAATATACAAGTTCCTCACGATTGGAGTATAAAATTAAAGTTCGACAAATCAGTAGGTGGAGCATCTGCCTTCATCCCCGGAGGTATAGGATGGTATAGGAAGAGTTTCACAGTTCCTACATCTTATCAAGATAAAAAGGTATCAATTCTATTTGATGGTATTATGCATCAAAGCGATGTTTATATAAACGGACATCACCTTGGATTTCATCCTTACGGATATAGTAGCATTGAGTACGATTTAACACCATATCTGAAATTCAATGAAGAAAACGTTATTGCTGTGCGTGTAGACCGTACCGGAAAAAGTGCCCGTTGGTACACCGGCTCGGGTATCTACCGCCATGTGTGGTTACAAGTAGTCAATCCGATACATGTGTCCACCTATGGAACATATATTACCACTCCTTCCGTTTCAATTGAAAAAGCTGATGTAAAGATTGTAACTACCTTAAAAAATGATGATGTAAAAGAACAAAATGTGAGTGTTTCTCATCGTGTTTTGAACACATCAGGCAAGGAAATAGCAAAAAGTAAGGTGGGAAAAATTATACTGAACAGAAACGATTCAACAAACATAGAGCAATCATTCTCTCTCTCGAAACCTGAACTTTGGTCAATTGAGACGCCTGTTCTATACACGATGGAAACAACAGTAAAAGTCGGGAATAAAGTAGTCGATGTTTATGCCACACCTTTTGGTGTCCGTACAATTAAGTTCGATAAAGACAAAGGTTTTTTTCTAAATGGTAAACATATAAAATTAAAAGGTCTGTGTTTACATCAGGATGCCGGTAGTATGGGGGTCGCTGTCCCCGACAAGGTAGATGAACGGCGGTTGAAAATCCTAAAAGAATATGGTTGTAATGCCATACGCTGTGCTCATAATCAGCCGACACCAGAATTTCTGGATATGTGCGATCGTATGGGGTTTGTTGTAATTGACGAAGCATTCGATAAATGGAGATCAGGTTATTATGAGAAACATTATGATGAATGGTGGAAGAAAGATCTTGGTAATATGATTATCCGGGATCGAAATCACCCGTCTATTATCCTGTGGAGTTATGGAAATGAAGTGGCGGAAGCTTGCTGGGATGATTTGTCAGTCACAGTTCCTCGTGCTAAAATGATGCAGGAATTTGTACAAAAATTAGAACCTACCCGTCCTGCAACAATGGCAGTTCAAAATAAACATAAAACAGAATTTGCAGGAGTAGCTGAAGTGATTGGTTACAATTATCTTGAGGCTCGTATGCTTTCAGAAAAGAAAGAATATTCGGAACGCATTTGTCTTGTATCCGAAGAATTACCCTATTTTAGTGGTGAAGAAGGGAACTTCCGCAGTTATACTCCTTATAACCCCTGGAATATTGTAGCGGAAAATGATTTTATTGCCGGAGGCTTTATCTGGTCTGGCGTTGATTATCTTGGCGAAGCTGTATGGCCCAGCAAAGGTTGGCCTAATGGGCTGTTCGATGTATGTATGAACGAAAAACCCCGTGCTATTTATCATCGTGCAATGTGGAATGACAAACCGGTAGTAGGATTATCCGTTATTGATGCATCGTTAGACTTAGAC
>ENA-OPRR01002901-OPRR01002901.1-human-gut-metagenome-genome-assembly--contig:-NODE-2901-length-10416-cov-2.542515_pt1 | contig 10416 bp, 9 predicted proteins | sample MGYA00241796_ERZ501883 | MGnify/ENA primary metagenome ERZ501883 (study PRJEB25962, sample SAMEA2042406) | human gut metagenome | biome: human gut; feature: human-associated habitat; material: faeces...
TCTTTTATGGCGGGAAAAAGCTCGCTAGCTTTTCTCCATGGCTTCTGTACTATGGGTTATTTGAGTTCAGTCTTTCCAGTTGGCTGTGGCAATGGTTGCTGTGTAGAGAGCAGAGTAAAAAGATGGAATTCGCTTTTGGTACAGAAGAACCGTCAGTTGCATTTAGGCGGCTCTTTTGTACCCATGTCCATCAGCAGACCTGTGATAGATGTGCGCAGGATCACGGTGATGTTATTGATGGAATCCTGACGGCTGTAAGAGTAGTCCTCTTCGATATAGCTGAGCATCATACCGGCAATAGCCTCTGTGAGAAATTTGCAGTAGTAGCTTTTGAGAGCAGGGGACAAAAATCGATTCATGCGTTTTTCGGAATCGTTGACCACAGATTCTGTAATGCCAATAAAATCAGAAAAGAAAAATCGCTTCAGAATATCCCGTCCAATGGACTGGCAGGCACACTGAAGGACGTCACGATTTTCTTGAATGTAGTCACAAGTGAATCCAATAGCCTCTTCCCAGTCCAGGAGCAGATTGAACTGCTTCACCACTTGGATGGCTTCCTCCTCAAATAACCACCGTAGCAGGGCGTAAATGTCCTGAAAATGATAGTAAAAAGTTTTCCGGTTTACGCCGCATTCCTCAATCAATTCTCGGACGGTGATTTTGGAAAAAGGTTTCGTCTTCATTTTTTCCTTTAAAGCGGCGGCCAAAGCTTGTTTGGTACGCAGGGACGAAGTCTCGCTGTTCATGTGCTCACCTCGTGAACCATTATACCTCATTGAGATTTCCGTGCAATGGTCAGATTTTGGACATTTGTCCGGTAGGGGGGACAACAGAGACATGCCCCACAATTCACCGGGTTTGTCCGGTTTTTCCACACTTTTCCGAAATTGACCATGGAAGGTCAAAGGGAAAAGCGTTAGGATGAACAGCGAATTCAAGAACATGCGAGAGGTGAATAAGCAAATGTGGAGCCAGATGTACAATATTGTCTTGCGCACCCCCATAGGTCCCAGATACGGCACCATGGAAATCCACGGGGATTGTGGAAAAGTGGCTGGCTTTTTGAATGTGTTGATGGGTCAAAACAGATTTCAAGGAGTGATGGACGAAGAAAACTGGTGCGAAATCAGCGGACAGTTAAAAACACTGATGCGCACAGTTTTTTATTCCGCAGCAGGGAGAATCAATAGGGACTCGTTGTCTCTGACCATGTATACAGAGAAGGGTGTCTTAGAAGTGACCGGTACTCCCCAGCTGAGAGAGGGGAAGGGGTGCCAATGAAACGATTTTATAAAACTTTGGTGAACCATCCCAAGACGGCAACTGGAATTTTTCTAGTGGCGACTATAATCTGCGGACTGCTTAGCACCATGGTAAAGGTGAATTATGACGTGGCGGATTATCTACCCGAGAACAGTCCTTCCACTATAGCCATTGACGTTGTGGAACAGGAGTTTGATGGAGGCATCCCCAACGCGCGAGTGATGGTGAAAAACGTAACAGTTCCGGAAGTCTTGAAGTACAAAGAGCAGTTAGAGCAATGTGTTGGGGTTACCAATGTAACCTGGCTGGACGATGTGGCAGATATTCTTCAGCCACTGGAGACACTGGACCAGGATACCGTGGAGACCTATTATAAGGGAAACGCTGCCCTCTATTCGGTAACCATAGCAGATGGCATGCAGGTGGAAGCAGTGGATGCCATACGGGAGGCTGTGGGGGAAGAGAACGCCCTAAGTGGTGATGCTGTTTCCACAGCGGTAGCCACAACCGGAACTGTCAGTGAGGTGCGGCTGATTACGATCATTGCGGTATTGTTTGTTTTGGTCGTGCTGATTGTGACCACTACCTCCTGGTTGGAGCCTGTGCTGGTTCTATTGGGGGTGGGTGTGGCTGTTGTGATCAACGCTGGGACCAACCTGATATTTGGGGAAATTTCCTTTGTGACCAACGCTGCGGGACCCGTGCTGCAACTGGCTGTGTCATTGGATTACTCAGTGTTTTTGATTCATCGTTTTGAGGAATGTGTCAAGGAGAATCCAGACCCCAAGGAAGCCATGGTGGATGCCCTCTGTAAATCCACGGGTTCAATTTTGTCCAGCGGACTGACAACGGTAATTGGCTTTTTCGCTCTGATTTTCATGCAGTTCCGCTTGGGGTCCGATTTGGGTTTGGCCTTGGCCAAGGGAATTGCCATCAGCTTGATCACCGTATTTGTGTTCATGCCTGCGATCATCTTGATCTGTCAAAAGTGGCTGTTTCAACTTCGCCACCGTGGATTCCTGCCAGGATTTCAGAAATTCGGCAAGGGAGTTTCTCGGGTGATGATCCCCTTGGTCTGTGTGTTCCTGGTGGTAATAGTCCCCAGCTATTTGGCATCGAACCACAACAACTTTTATTATAGTGCAGCGCACATTTACGGAGCTAATACCCAGTTGGGACAGGACACTCAGGCGATTGAGGATATGTTTGGAAAAAGTGACACCTATGTAGCGATGGTCCCTCGGGGCGACTTGGAAAAAGAGCAGGAGCTTTCCAACGCTCTGCAAGAAATCCCCCAAGTGAAAAGTATTCTTTCCTATGTGGATACAGTGGGGGCGGAAATCCCCATGGAATACTTGGATCAAGAGGTGTTGTCCCAGTTGGAGTCCGAGAATTACAGCCGGTTGGTGCTCACAGTAGATGCGGAACTGGAGGGGGAAGAAACCTTCCAGTTGGTGAAGCAGGTTCGAAGCACCTTGGAGGAATTTTACCCGGATACCTACTATCTGGCAGGCAGTGGTGTGACCTCTTTCGACCTGATGGACACCATCACAAGTGATAACGCCAAAGTGAACTTGATCGCTATTGGCGCAGTATTCCTGGTGCTGTTGTTGACGATGCGCTCCATTTCCTTGCCAGTGATTCTGGTGTTGGGAATTGAAACAGCCATCTGGATCAATTTCTCCTTCCCCTACTTTACAGGGATGACCGTGTTCTATATCTCGTATTTGATTGTCAGCTCTGTGCAGTTGGGCGCCACTGTGGACTATGCTATCTTGTTCACAGAGCGGTACCGGGAATCCCGAGAGACTATGGGGAAAAAACAGGCGGTAATCACCACCGTGTCCTTGGTGACGCCGTCAGTAATTACCTCGGGATCAGTCCTGGCGGTAGTGGGGCTGTTGATGTATGGATTTTCCACCCACGGGATTTTGTCGCAGCTAGGATTGTTTATTGGTGTTGGCAGTTTGCTTTCTTTGGCAGTGGTGCTGTTTGTGCTGCCGGGATTGCTCTACCTGCTGGATGGATTTATCCAACACACAACACTGCATGCAAACTTTTTGAATTCACCTAAGGAGGATACCGAAAAATGAAACTATGGAAACGGGGCATGTCCTTGTGTTTAGTGGGAACGCTTGTGCTTGGGGCAGCAGCGCCAGCGTATGCGGAAGAAAGGCCTGAGCCGTCGGAAAAAGAGGAAGTTGTTTATGCCACACTAAATGCCGATGGCAGTTTGGACAGTACATATGTAGTCAACAGCTTTGCCGGAGGGAACATCACAGATTATGGAAACTATTCTGCGGTAAAGATGCTCAATACGGATGACGCCATCCAACAGCAGGGAGACGAGATCACTTTTTCCACGGATGAGGAAAAGGTGTACTATCAAGGGGATTTGCCAGATGCTCAACTTCCATGGAATATCTCTCTCACATATTCTTTAGACGGAAAAGAAGTTGCCCCTGAGGAATTGGCGGGAAGCTCCGGAGCATTGGAGATCCATTTCCAGGTCACGGAAAATCCGGAGTGTACGGGGAACTTTTATCAAAACTACGCGTTGCAGGCCACCTTTACTTTGGATACAGAGCAGTGCAAAGGCATCACAGCTCCGGACGCCACTATCGCCAATGTGGGTGGGGATAAACAGCTGACGTATACCATTCTCCCTGGGGAAGGCATAGATACGTTGATCTCCGCTGATGTGACGGATTTTGAGATGAATGCCGTATCCATTAATGGAATTCGTTTGAATCTCAGTGTGGATGTGGACGATCAGGAGATTCGAGATAAGGTCAGCGAATTGATGGACGCAGTGGACCAATTGGACGATGGAGCCGTAAAGCTTTCCGATGGATCTGAAACCGTAAAAGGAGGAACCTCCCAAGTAAAAGATGGAGCCTCCACGTTGCACAGTGGTGTTTCCCAGTTGGATCAGGGTGTGGTAGCTTTGCAAAGCGGGTTGGAAACCGTGCAGCAAGGATTGGATACCTTGAACAGTCAGTCCTCCACATTGACCAGCGGCTCCAAAGAATTCCGCACGGCGTTGCAGACTATGCAGACCGCAGTGGATGCTATCTCCGTGACCAACGCGGATCTTTCCCAGTTAGCTGCCGCGTCGGGGGAAATCCGTCAAGCCATTGATGAACTGTACAATGGAGCGACGTTGCTGCAAGAAAACCTGGGTGTTGCCCAGTACAAAGCACTGATGGCTCAAAACGGGCTGGATGTGGACAGCTTGAAAGCTCAGAACGACAGTGCTGTGGCGACCATTCAAAGCTATGAGGACCTGTTGGAACAGATGAGTGGGATCCCGGGACTCAGTGGAGTGGTGGACGCTTACAAATCTCAGCTGTTGGGAACTGCGGAACAAATCAAAGCGCTGCTCAATGCCAATACAGCAGCTTTGCAAGGTACAGAGTCCTACTTGGGGGAGGCATCGTCCCAGATTCAGAATTTAACAGAGGGACTTTCCCAGCTGAAAACTCAGTATGAGACATTTGACACCACAATTACTCAACTGGTAAATGCTCTGGGAAACATGACAGGAAACCTGGCCATCTTGGCGGATGGAATTGACCAACTGGCCAACCGCTATACTGCGCTGGATGATGGCATCAACAGCTACACAGACGGAGTAGCCCAGTTGGCAGCGGGGTACAGCCAAGTGATGGAAGGGGTATCCTCGTTGGCTCAGGGCAGCAAGGAATTGGTGTCCGGTTCCGGAGACCTGTACGAAGGTACCGTAGAACTTTACGATGGAGTGACCTCCCTTTGCGACGGGGCGCAGGAAATGGCTGACGGTACCGGTGAATTCCGTCAGGAAGCGCCTAATATGAGAGAGGAACTGGAAGGGAAAATCGATAGTTTAATGGAGTCGCTGGGGGGAGATCAAGAAGGTGCGGAGTCGTTTGTGTCAGCGAAGAACACCTGTGTGGATTCGGTGCAGTTTGCATTCCAAACAACTGCCATTTTGAAGGAAGAGCAAGAGACTGTTCCAGAGCAAGAAGAGGCTGACCCTACGTTTTGGCAAAGACTGACGGATCTATTCACCAGCAAGTGAGAGAGTGATTTGTCAATCAGTCGGAAATAAGCCCAACGAAAAAGACAGTGGAGCAAAGGTTCCCACTGCCTTTTTCCTTTTTTATAGTTTTATAAGCTGGATAGTCGCTTGAAACTCCCGGTACATTGGGTAGGGGGAGATGTGTTTTATCAGTCAAGTTCCACCTTTACGGGCAGACCGGTTTCCATGGACTGATTGCAGGCGAGGGTAAACGCCACAGAGCGCAAAGCGTCACGATAAGAGGAGCGAATTTTAGAGCTGTCCCCGGTGAGCACAGCGTCCACGAAGGTACGGTCACAAATTTCCCCAGCAAGACCGTCATCTTCAATCAGAGTGACGTTTTCGCCATCCATCTTCAAGGTCCCATCGCCTTTAACCACCAGCCCGTTGTCTGTTTCATTTTGGGGACGATCGGTGTAAATCTTCACTTTGTTGATGATGTAGTGATCCAGTCTGGCGTCAGGAGCGCTGAAAGTGATCTTGGAGTCAAAGCAGCAGCCGGACTGCGCATAACAGCCGGTTGTTACCGTACCCAATGCACCGTTTTGAAAACGGATTACAGTGGAGGATAGGTCATCGGTATCGTAGCCATCTACGCCCTGCACAAATCCCCGAGTAGCTGTGGAGAAAACAGACTCGGGCTCGCCGAAGACATAGCGAAGGATGTCAAATTGGTGAATGGTCTGTTCTACGGCTTGGCCACCGGAAAGAGCCTTCACCTTCCACCAGGGAGCGTCGGGAATGCTGCTCATGCGCACACACTCCACGAAGGGAATCTGATGAGATTGGATGAATTCCACCGTGGGAGCGATGGTGTTGGAGTAACGACACTGGAATCCTGAAGCGGTGATGAGTCCTTTCGCCTCTGCAGCATCCCGGATACGCCTGCCCAACTCCAAATCCAAAGCCAGAGGTTTCTCAACAAAGAAAGGAATCCCGCGAGTAATCGCTTCCATTTCAATGCTGCCATGACTGGTGGGGGGGACGCAGATAAAAAGCATGTCGGGTTTAACGGTGTCATACATCTCCACGAAATCCACAAAGGCCTGACCGCTGCCCGAATATAGCCGGATGGTGTTGGGGGAGCAGACCAGAAGATCTCCGTCCACGACGGCAAAGGCGTTGGAGGAGTCCCCAACAAAATGAAAGGACTCCGCCTGTCCGCTGTCGTTGCGCGCCAAGGTGCGGTAGGAGAACCAGCGCTTGATGAAGTCAAAATTCAGCTTGTCATAGTTGGCCTCCAGGGCGACCGCGCCCATCATCAGGGCCAGTGTCACCAGAAAGGCCAGGAACCGGACAAAACGGTTGGGGCGCTTTTTGGGTTTGGGGGCGGCGTTGGGACGGCTGCCGTTGATATCTTCCATTCTATGCTCCTTCATGGATTTCATGCGGCAGAGGCATAAGCGGCACAGATAAAAGGGGCGCTTGTGCAGGCCCTGCAATAGAATTATTTTTTCGTTCCCAAATAGACTGACGTTATGGCGCAGAGGATGGAGGCGCCGATGGCGAACCACAGTGCAGCAGGCATAGAAATACCTCCAGAGTTCACATAAGGGCAGGAGAGTGAGCTATAGGACGTCCTCCTGATACCACAGTTTGGTCATATAGAGCCCCCCGGCGGGTACAGTAGGCCCGGCGGCGGTGCGGTTGCGGCCTTCCAGAATGGCGGGCACGTCATCGGGGGAGAATTTGCCGTCGGCGGCGTAGACACAAGTGCCCACCATGGCACGCACCATGTTGTAGAGAAAGCCGTCGGCGCACACCCGGCACTCGATCAGTTCTCCGCTGCGGGAGATATTAAAATAGTGAACCGTGCGCACGGTGGTGCGGGTTTCGGTGCCGACGCTCCGAACAGCCGCGAAGTCGTGGGTACCCACAAAGTGGGAGGCCGCACGCTGCATCACAGTCTCGTCTAGGTGTTTGGGATAGAACCAGGCGCGGTTGACGTAAAATGCGTTCCGTATGTGGGAATTGTAGATGCGGTAAGTGTACTCCTTTTTCAGGCAGGAGCCGATGGCGTTGAAGCCGTCGGGCACCTCGGTAGCCTTTACCACCACGATGTCATCGGGCAGCCGGGTGTTCACCGCCAGGGGAATCCGGTCGCAGGGGATACAGGAGGAGGTGCGGAAATTGGCGATATAGGTCTCCGCGTGCACGCCGGCGTCGGTGCGGCCCGCGCCGGTACATTTGACCGGGTGGCCCACCACCGAGGCCAGGGAGTGTTCCAGCGTCTCCGCCACGGTGACGGCGTTCTTTTGAACCTGCCAGCCGTGATAGGCCGTCCCCACATACATCAAGCGTAGCGCAATATTTCTCATAAAGCTTTAAAATCCCATTATTTTTTTCTTAAAGTCCAAAGTGCCGCAGCACGCCGATGCCGACACACAGAAGCACCGCGAAGACCAGAGCGGCGATGTCGATGCCCTTTAGCTTGAGCTGGCGCAGGCGGGTGCGGCCCTCTCCGCCGTGGTAGCAGCGGCACTCCATGGCAATGGCAAGCTCGTCGGCCCGGCGGAAGGCAGAAATGAACAGGGGTACCAGCAGGGGCACCAGGGCTTTGGCCTTCTGGAGCAGGTTGCCGGTATCGAAGTCGGCGCCGCGGGCCTTCTGAGCGGACATGATCTTATCCGTCTCCTCGATGAGGGTAGGGATGAAGCGCAAGGCGATGGACATCATCATGGACAGCTCATGCACCGGCACATGGAGGGTTTTCAGCGGTCCCATCAGTTTTTCCAGGCCGTCGGTGAGCAGGATGGGGGAGGTGGTATAGGTCAGCAGGAAGGTGCAGGTGATGAGCATGGCGATGCGTAGCACCATAAACACCGCCGCCCAGATGCCCTCCGGATAGATGGTAAAGATCCAGAAGGAGACCAGCGGCGCTCCCTCGCCCCGGGTGTAGAACAGGTTGAGCAGGCCGGTGATAATGACGATGATCAAAATAGGCTTCATCCCCCGTAGGATGCTCTTGATGCCCACCTTGGACACGGCGATCAGCACCGCCAGCAGGACGAAGAGAACCGCATAGCCCACCACATGCTTGGCCAGAAACAGAGCCACGATATAGGCCACGGTAAAGAGCAGCTTGGTGCGGGGGGCCAGCCGGTGAAGCAGGGTGGTGCCTGGGAAGTACTGGCCCAGGGTAATGTCCTTCAATGCCACTTACACCGCCCCCCTTTCGCCGGAAGCAGACTGCTTCTGCTGACCGGCACGGGCCAGCTTGGCCAGGACGGCGTCTCTGGCCTGCTCCGTGGTGTAGACCGACGGGTCGATGTCCACGCCCATGGCCCGCAGGCGGTGGAACACCCGGGTCATGGCGGGCACGCCCAAGCCCATGGCCTCCAGCTCGTCCCCGTGGGCAAAGACCTCCCGGGGCGCGCCGGAGAAGGGAATCCGGCCGTCGTTGATCACCACCAGCCGGTCCACCGTCCGGGCCACTTCCTCCATGGAGTGGGAAACGATGATGATAGTGGCGTTTTTGGCCGTGTGATAGTCGTGGATGTTGCCCAGGATGGACGCCACGCCAACTGGGTCCAGGCCGGCGGTGGGCTCGTCCAGTATGAGCACGGAGGGCTCCATGGCAATAACGCCGGCGATGGCGACCCGGCGCTTTTGTCCGCCGGACAGCTCAAAGGGGGATTTTTCCAGCATGTCCTCCCGCAACCCAACAAACTGGGCGGCCTCGCGCACCCGGCGGTCGACCTCCCTCTCGTCCAGCCCCATGTTTTTGGGGCCAAAGGCGATATCCTTATAGATGGTCTCCTCAAAGAGCTGGTACTCCGGGTACTGGAACACCAGACCCGTCAGGAAACGGAAATCCCGGATCTTTTCCGGTTCGGCCCAGAGGTCGCGGCCATCAATGATGATCTTGCCGCTGGTGGGTTTGTTCAGACCGTTCATGTGGGTGATGAGGGTGCTCTTGCCGGAGCCGGTGGCTCCGATGATGCCCACGAAATCGCCCTCTTCCACCTCAAAGCTCACGTCGTCCAGCGCGGTGACTGCGTTCGGCATACCGGGGTTGTAGACATAGCTCAGGTGTTCTACTTTGATAATACTTGCCATGTTTCCGTCCCCCCTTACTTCAGCAGCTCATACAGAGCCTGTGCGCACTCGCCGGTGTCGATGATGCCTTCGGGCATGGGGATGCCGGCCTTGACCAGCTCATCCCGCAGCTCTGCGGCCTGCGGCACGTCGAGGCGGAGAGAACGGACTTTTTCGGTCTGACTGAACACCTCTTTCGGGGTGCCTTCCATCACCACATTGCCCTGGCTCATCACCAGCACACGGTCGGCCTGCGCAGCCTCTTCCATGTAGTGGGTGATGGACACAACGGTGATGCCCAGATCCTTGTTGAGGTGGTGGATGGTCTGCATCACCTGCTCACGGCCGCGAGGGTCGAGCATGGCGGTGGCCTCGTCGAGGATGAGACAGTCGGGACGCATGGCGACGACGCCCGCAATGGCGACGCGCTGCTTCTGGCCGCCCGAGAGGTTGTGGGGTGCGCGCTCCCGGAACTCGTAGATGCCCGCCATCTTCATGGCGTCATCGACGCGGCGGCGCATCTCTTCCGGCGGAACACCGAGGTTTTCCAGCGCGAAAGCCACGTCTTCCTCTACCACCGTGGCGACGATCTGGTTATCGGGGCTTTGGAACACCATGCCCACGGTCTGGCGGATGTCATAGAGCTTGCCATCATCGGCGGTGTCCATGTCCTCGACGTACACCTTGCCCTCCTCCGGCAGGAGGATGGCGTTGAAGTGCTTGGCAAGGGTGGATTTGCCGCAGCCGTTTGCGCCCAGCACGGCCACGAACTCGCCCCGCTTGACCTGCATGGAGACGCCGTTGAGCGCGTAGCCGGGCTGCTCCGAGTCGTAGCGGAACTTTAAGTTTTCTGCTGTCAGTATCGTTTCACTCATTTGTTTTCTCTTTCTGGTGGTGCGCCCCTCTGAAAGGGGCTGTACCCCATTCTTAGATGTTAACCTCTCTGTCAATGCTTCGCATTGCCACCTCTCCTATCGAGGAGAGGCCTTGGCATTCCGTAAAGCTTTATCTCTTCGCCAGAGGCTCCCCTCGCTAGGGGAGCTGTCGAGCGA
>ENA-OPRR01002909-OPRR01002909.1-human-gut-metagenome-genome-assembly--contig:-NODE-2909-length-10391-cov-3.663893_pt1 | contig 10391 bp, 10 predicted proteins | sample MGYA00241796_ERZ501883 | MGnify/ENA primary metagenome ERZ501883 (study PRJEB25962, sample SAMEA2042406) | human gut metagenome | biome: human gut; feature: human-associated habitat; material: faeces...
GGTTCGTTGTCGTCCAGAGTTTTTATAGCCGTATCGAAAGCGATAGCCATACCGGTGGGCGATGTAAGAATCAGTTTATCCCAGAATGTTTCATCCGTCAGAAAAAACACTCCGTCCTGCATATACTGGTTGGGACGTGAAAGTTGCAGTTCAATGAAATCCGTATCATTAATGCCCTGCACTTCTACTATTTCATGCCTGATTTTCTCCTTTTGCTGTTTAAACCGTTCTCCTATGAATTTCAGGAATACAAGAGTCAACAGCAAGTCACGTTTATCTGTCATGGCTGCACGCCCACGCAGACTGTTACGACAGTTGAAAAGTATCGTTTCAAGAGTCTCTTCCTTTATAGGTTTATTCTGTTTCTTAGCCATTTTACTATTTTATCAATTCAGTATTCAATTTAAAGGCATTTGCATCAATTCCCATTTGGTAAATTTTAATGTCTGGATTTAGTTTCCGTGCAACGCCTATTATTTTAAATTTCTCATCTGTACTCATATTGATTCCCAAATAGACAGACTCAAAACATTCTCCTCCGATTTTAGGAAAAGCTCGTACTTCCTTCCAATCAATTGCACCTTTATCATCATTCTGATCCGGTAATAATGCCATATATGTAGGACTAGGGGCTAAAATAAACAGTCTTACCTCTTGTTCATGCTCCCAAGCCTTTGCCTTTGTGGATAACTGATAATGGAAAAAATCTTTTGCATCTCTGAAATAATCAGGTTTTTCTACAATATCCTTATATTGCACTTCCACTTCGGAACAACCAATCATGACTGTACCTTGTATTCTCGAAAGATACTTTTGGGCTTTCTCCATATCCAGACCAATACAGATACCTTTATGCTTGCTATAATAGCTCCACATCAAGATTGAATCATGTATTTTGGAAAGACTACATATCCATGCCTTTTCTCTAGTTCTACGAAATGGATCCCTTCTCAATTCTTCAATTATTGCCGGAGTCCATCCTCCACATGCTTCTTTCGGAACATTGGAGAAATCAATGAGTGAGGGGTGGCAATCAAACGGGTCGTTCAACTGCGTAGCATTGGTAAATTGAAGGTTACTATAATGTAACATCATCAATCCACCGGTAAAATCAAGATACTTATATAGTTTGATTGCTCCCATAACCTTATTATTCAGTTCTCAACAAGTCATCTACAGTTACACCCAACACTTTGGATATCTGAATCAAAGTCTCCACATTAGGTTGCGTTGTGTTTGTAACCCATTTGGAGATTATAGCAGGATCTTTATCCAGTTGTTCAGAAAGCCACTTATTGCTCTTATCTTTTTCTGCAAGAACGACTTTGATTCGGTTCAGTAATTTACGTTCCATATTCGTATGTCTATCCAATGTGACTACAAAGGTATAAATTATATAGAAATATATTTGATATTACAGGTTATATCTTGCGGAAGGAGTATAAAAAGTGACTAAAACATCAATTTTATTCTGCAAAATCCTTATCTTTGTGCAAATTATTTGGATGTTATGGCAACAGGAAATCTTATAAAGAAAAAAGAAGACTTTGAATTACAGTTAAAGTCTCAGATTGCAAAGGGTAGCAACTTATTGAGTCGTGAAGTTAGTGAAGATAGCACGACCCTTATGCACTCAAGAACGATTATAAAAATAAAAGAATACAACGAAGACGAGAAAAAATCATTTCTTGCAGATTATAAAAAATGGGATTCATATAATAGCGAATTAATAAGCCGTTCTTTTGACGATAACGATTCGCCTCAATCTTATTATAGCGCATATGGTCGCACCGGAGATCCAACAAGATTATTTGGTGAAGATATTATTAAAGAAGCAAAACAACAAATAAACGAAAAGGTTGTCTATCTAGAGAGTGTAATGGGGCAATTATCATTAATTCCACAGGTGGGAATAAATGATAATCATAACAAAGGAGTAAAAGCAGATATGGAGAATAAGGATGTTTTTATTGTTCATGGTCATGATGGGGGACTAAAAAATGAAGTTGCACGGTTTATAACAGATATGGGTTATAATCCAATTATTCTGCATGAACAACCTAATAGAGGCAAAACTATAATTGAAAAAATAGAAACTTTTTCTAATGTGTGTTACGCAATAATATTATATACCCCATGTGATAAAGGTGCGTCTAGAAATAATCAAGATTTATTACCTAGAGCAAGGCAGAATGTAGTTTTTGAGCATGGATATCTTATAGGAAAACTCGGGAGAGAAAGAGTTTGTGCTTTAATTAAAGAAGAGGTAGAAAGACCTGGGGATGTTGATGGAATCGTCTATGTTACATATGATGATAGAGGCGCATGGAAAAAAGATATTGCCAAAGAGTTCAATACATTAGGAATGCATTTTAACCACAATGCATTATTATATTAGCGTTTGTATTGAGGCTAGACGCACTTGTTTATGATATTGATTATCTCAGAGGATATAGCTCTTTTGTTAAAATCAATATGATTAAAATTAAACAATTGATAAACACATAACTGTTTCCTTAATTTTCAGGAAGCAGATGAAATGGCAACTTTTCTTATTGTTTATGTCATTTCTGTCAATTCTTACATACTATGATCCCTGTGTCTTATTTAAAATAGAGAGGTATCCCAAACTGTTTACAATGGATAAAGTTATAATATGCATATGTTTTTAATGGGAATATTTTGGTATCATTTATATGATATGTCAAATTATAAACTCTGTAATTTAGATACTTATAATCACAATTTCGGTTCAAGCGTGAGGACTGTTATTGTCTATCATCTCTTCAAGGCTCTGGAAAATGCCTTTACCACAGATAGACAACAGCCCTCACGCCTATATTATAGAACATAGACATGAAGAAACTGTTGCTATTACCCCGTGGTATACGAATTTTCCAGATTCTGAAGAGGGGGATAATAACTTTTCGCTTCTTGCGTTTTTTCTTAAAATACAAAGTCACATTTGCCGTTTATCGCTATAACAGACCTGACTTCATCTGCAAATGTAGAATAATTTTCTTTATCAGAAAGAACTTTCTAAAAATAAAAAACACTTCAAGTTTGATTTCCTCCCAAGTGAAGAATATTTGTCACGGAAATCAGTGACAAGATTATTATTTTCGTAATCAAGCATTCTTCCTGATATACGCCAGCGCCGCCCCTATCGCCGTCCTATACTCCGCGTACTGTGGAATATGGAAACGAACCCCGTATATCTTTTCCATATTCGGAAAGACTTCATGGCATTGCGGGAATTTGGTCAGGTTACCAATCAATACAAAATCTTTAATAGGGCTATTGAAAGCAGACAGCACCGCCGCACCACCTATTGTTTGCAGCACCATATAAATAATTCCTTTCGCAATGTCCTCTTGCGAAGCATTACTATCCGCTTTTCCAAACAAAGAAGCGGTGGCATGCACCGGAAGGTCGGGCAAAGGGCGATTACAAATATCCCCGATCTGCAAATTCACACGGGTAACATCACCCTTCTCGGCAATCGCCGCAATCTGTCTGAAATCATGCGTCTTCAACAGCAAGCGGGAAAGTCCCTGCAACGTGCCTCCACCTATTGCCATTCCGCCGATGTGTCCTATCTTCTCCCCATTGATTCTCACGAAAGAAGTACCCGTCCCCATGCTGACAACAATCAGCTGGTCAATATCCGTGGCATGACGTGCCCCCAATCCGTTCGCAATAAACTCATCGACCTTATCAGTAGGCAAACCGTACAACGGACTGTCAACAAATGCACTGCCCACTCCCGTCAGCATCACCTGCTCTATATCCGAAAGCTGAATACCGTTATCATAAATATACTTACCGAAAGCTCCGAACAAAGAAGTCACCGGATCAGTCGCAGTGATAAACATCGGCGACTGTATCTGTTCTCCGTTTATTCCTACAATCTTTGTAGTGCTTCCGCCAACGTCTATTCCTATTACAATTCCCATAGTTTCAATATTGCATCCGACTGCAAAGGTACAAATTGTTTCATTGCCGATGCACACTCAGACATTTTTTGTTGCATGCGCAAACAGGAACAATACATTTTGGTCAGGAACTCTTCCGTTCCCCATCAAGTCCACAATTTCTTCGCTCCTATACGGTGATAAAAACAGTGGAGCAGGTATGAGGAAGGTAAGGAGCAGATATGGACCGGGTATGGAGAAGACTGTTTTGTTCTGTTTTTCGGATACGGTAAGACATACGATACCCATCAATCAGCAAAAAATAAAGACTCATCATTAAAAGCTCTTTTTTATCCTCAGACATACGTTTCGGAAAATTTCTCCGTTAATAGAATAAGTTATGAAGCATTTTTGGTTACTGACAGCTATCTTACTGGCGTCCTCCGTACCTGCCTTTGCCCAAACCAGCGTAAAGATAGGCGGAACAATTACAGACGACAACGGAAACCCGATTGAATTGGCGACAATACGATTGGAGGGAACGGCTATTGGCACAGTCAGCAACCTGAAAGGACGATATTCACTGAAGTTTGAAAGCCGGGACAGCGTAACGGTCATCTTCTCTATGCTGGGCTACCAGACCCGGAAACGGAAATTGGTAAGTCCGAAAGGAAATATCAGCCTGAACATCACCCTGCCCCCAATAAACTTCGAGCTGGGCGAAGTAAGCGTAACGGAACGGCGGCGGCAAACAGGAACCATCCAGCAGATAGAAACCAAACAGAACCGCCTGGCACCGGATGCCTCGGGTGGAAGCATAGAATCCGTGATTGCCACCCAAGCCGGGGTAAGCAGTAACAACGAACTCAGTTCGCAATATAACGTGCGCGGCGGCAGTTTCGACGAAAACATGGTATATGTGAATGGTATCGAAATATACCGTCCGCTGCTCATCCGTTCCGGACAGCAAGAAGGATTGAGTTTTATCAATCCCGACATGGTGCAGTCCGTCGGTTTCTCCACCGGAGGATATGAGGCAAAATATGGCGATAAAATGTCATCCGTACTGGACATCACCTACAAGAAGCCCGAACGCCTGGAAGGCAGCGCTTCCGTCAGCCTGCTGGGAGCCTCAGCCTATGTAGGCATTGCCGGCAAAAAGCTGACATGGACGAATGGCATCCGTTACAAAACCAATCAATATCTGCTCGGAACGCTGGACACGAAAGGAGAATATGATCCGCGCTACATCGACTATCAGACCTATCTGAACTGGACACCCTCCAAGCGTTGGGAAGCAGGCATCATCGGCAATATCTCGGAGAACCGCTATAACTTTCAGCCCGAAGACCGCTATACCCGCTTCGGAACACTAAGTAATGTACGGGAATTCAAGGTGTTTTTTGAAGGACAGGAAAAAGACTTATTCCGAACCCTGTTCGGCACCGCTTATGCCACCTATCGTCTGAATGAGCAGAACAGTATCACCCTGCAAGCCTCCGCTTTCCACACCAAAGAACAGGAAACGTACGACATCACCGGACAATATTGGTTGAACGCCCTGGATGGAGGAACCCAGACAGACGGAAGTACCGGCGAAGATGAAACTTCCGAAACCATCGGTGTGGGCACTTATATGGAGCATGCCCGCAACTACCTCACCGCAGAGGTACAAAGTTACTCACTCACTGGGCACCATCGGCTGAAAAGTCACTCCCTACAATGGGGCGCAGAATTCAAGCGTGAACGTATCAAAGACCGGATGCGCGAATGGGAAATGCGTGACTCCGCCGGATATTCCATCCCCCAGACACCCGAAGGACCCGAACTTTTCTACACCCTCCGTTCCCGCAACGAGACGGACAGTAAAAGGTACAGTTTCTATCTGCAGGACACTTACCGTTTCCGTTCCACCGCCGGGCTTTTCACCCTGACGGCCGGTGTACGCGGCAGTTACTGGGACTGGAACAAGGAGTTCATTTTCAGCCCCCGCGCCTCCCTGGCACTCATCCCGTCATTCAACGAGAACTTCACCCTGAGAGTAGCGGCAGGCGTTTATTATCAGGCGCCATTCTATAAAGAGTTCCGCGACACCACACAAGTAGGCGCAATAACCACCGTGTCGCTGAACCGCGATATCCGTTCGCAACGCTCCCTGCACTTTGTGGCAGGCGGAGACTATAACTTCCGTGCCATGAACCGCCCGTTCCGTTTCTCAATGGAAGTATATTATAAAGCATTGAGCAATCTCATTCCCTATAATATAGATAACGTGCGTATCAGCTATTATGGCCGTAATCTTTCCAAAGGTTACGCCACCGGCATCGACATGAAACTGTTCGGTGAATTCGTTCCCGGAACAGACTCCTGGCTGACCTTCTCTCTGATGAAGACCGAAGAGAAAATAAACGGACAATGGCTCCCCCGCCCCACCGACCAGCGCTACCGTCTTTCACTCTATTTTACGGACTATTTTCCGGGCAGCCGCAAGTGGAAAATGAACCTGAAAGGTACACTTGCCGGAGGTCTTCCCTTCGGTCCTCCGCATAGCGGACGCGAGGCCGCCGTGTTCCGCACGTCACCCTACCGACGTGTGGATATAGGCATGTCACGCTGCCTCATCGACCGCAGCGAACGGGAAAATCCGCGCGGCATCCGCAGCCTTTGGCTGGGGGTGGATATTTTCAATTTGCTAAATATCAGCAACGTCAACTCCTATTATTGGGTGACAGATACCCAGAATAACCAGTTTGCAGTACCCAATTACCTGACATCCCGTCAGATCAACGTCCGCTTGCTGCTTGACTTCTGAGCAGAAGTCTAAAAAAACTTTCTAAACTTCAAATATCCAATAATTAATTGACGAAAAATTTCTTTATTAAGGAAGAAATCTCTTTCTTTGTGCTGTTTTATGCCTTTAATTAAGACATTATACCAACATTAATAAATATAGTTATGAAGATTTCACACATTGAGCATCTGGGCATTGCCGTAAAGAGCATTGAAGAAGCCCTGCCGTATTACGAGAACGTATTGGGTCTGAAATGCTACAACATCGAAACTGTAGAAGACCAGAAAGTTAAAACCGCTTTTCTGAAAGTTGGTGACACTAAAATCGAACTTCTCGAACCGACTTCTCCCGAAAGTACTATCGCCAAATTCATTGAGAACAAAGGTGCAGGCGTTCATCACGTAGCATTTGCTATCGAAGACGGTGTGGCAAACGCATTGGCTGAAGTAGAAGCCGCAGGTGTTCGCTTGATCGACAAAGCTCCCCGTAAAGGTGCAGAAGGTCTGCATATCGCTTTCCTGCATCCGAAATCAACTTTGGGTGTATTGACAGAGCTTTGCGAAAAGCCGGAATAATTCATTTAAATAGCAAATAGTATTAACCCATTATATTTAATAAAATGAGTAATCAACTTGAAAAGATTAAAGAGCTTATAGACCGCCGTACAGCTGCACGCATGGGTGGTGGTGAAAAAGCGATTGCCAAACAGCATGAGAAAGGTAAATATACAGCTCGTGAGCGCATAGCCATGTTGCTTGATGAAGGTAGTTTCGAGGAAATGGACATGTTCGTTGAGCACAGATGTACAAACTTCGGTATGGAAAAGAAACACTACCCCGGTGATGGCGTAGTGACCGGTTGCGGTACTATCGAAGGTCGTTTGGTTTATATCTTTGCACAGGACTTTACGGTTTCCGCAGGTTCACTGTCTGAAACGATGTCTCTGAAAATCTGTAAGATTATGGACCAGGCCATGAAGATGGGTGCTCCTTGTATCGGCATCAACGACTCGGGTGGCGCACGTATTCAGGAAGGTATCAATGCTTTGGCAGGTTATGCTGAAATCTTCCAGCGCAATATCCTGGCATCAGGTGTTATCCCGCAGATTTCGGGTATCTTCGGTCCTTGTGCCGGTGGTGCTGTTTACTCTCCTGCACTGACTGACTTCACGTTGATGATGGAAGGTACTTCTTATATGTTCCTTACCGGTCCGAAGGTGGTTAAGACTGTAACGGGTGAAGACGTAACTCAGGAAAATCTGGGTGGCGCAAGTGTTCACTCTACTAAATCAGGTGTAACTCACTTCACTGCCAAGACCGAAGAAGAAGGTTTGGCTTTGCTGCGTAAACTGTTGAGCTACATTCCTCAGAACAACCTGGAGGAAGCTCCTTACGTAGATTGCACCGATCCTATCGACCGTCTGGAAGATTCTCTGAATGAAATCATCCCCGATAGCCCGAACAAACCGTACGACATGTATGAAGTAATTGCCGCTATCGTTGACAACGGTGAGTTCCTCGAAGTTCAGAAAGATTACTCAAAGAATATCATTATCGGTTTCGCACGTTTCAACGGACAGTCCGTAGGTATCGTTGCCAACCAGCCGAAGTATCTGGCAGGTGTGCTCGACAGCAACGCATCCCGTAAGGGTGGCCGTTTCGTTCGTTTCTGCGATGCTTTCAATATTCCTATCGTTTCATTGGTAGACGTTCCGGGATTCCTTCCGGGAACAGGCCAGGAATACAACGGCGTAATCCTGCACGGTGCCAAGTTGCTGTATGCTTACGGTGAAGCTACTGTGCCTAAAGTGACAGTTACGCTGCGTAAGTCTTATGGCGGTTCGCACATCGTGATGAGCTGTAAGCAACTCCGCGGTGACATGAACTACGCATGGCCTACGGCTGAAATAGCTGTAATGGGTGGTGCCGGTGCGGTTGAGGTATTGTATGCCCGCGAAGCTAAGGAACAGGAAAATCCTGCTCAATTCCTGGCAGAAAAAGAAGCTGAATATACCAAGCTGTTTGCTAATCCTTACAATGCAGCTAAGTATGGTTACATCGATGATGTGATTGAACCGCGTAACACACGTTTCCGCATTATCCGTGCCTTGCAACAGTTACAGACTAAGAAATTGACTAACCCGGCTAAGAAGCATGGTAATATTCCTTTGTAAAACCCAGTAGACAAGGTCACAAGAAACAAGATACAAGGCTGCCTTGTCAACTTGTAACCTTGTTCCCTTGTCAACTCAAAAAATCAAGTTATATGAATAAAACAAAAATCGGAATATTCTTTACCTTGCTGCTGGTGTTAGGTGTATGCTCTTCCTGCGGAGAGAAAAGATCGAACAATAAGCTGCTGCTGAATGAAGTACTGATTACCAACGAAGGTAATTATCAGGACGACTACGGTTTGCACAGCGCATGGATTGAAATATTCAATAGATCGTATGGTAGTGCCGACCTCGCAGCATGCTTATTAAGGGCAAGCAGCCAACCCGGTGACACTTCCACTTACTTCATCCCCAAAGGTGATGTTTTGACTTTGATAAAACCACGTCAGCACTCATTATTCTGGGCAGACGGAGAACCAAGACGTGGTACATTCCATACCAATTTCACACTGGACCCAGAAAAAGAGAATTGGATCGGCTTATTTGATTCTGGCCGTAACTTGATCGATCAAGTTACTATTCCTGCCGGAGTATTGAAGACCAATCAATCTTACGGACGTGTTAGCGACGCTGCTTCTCAGTGGGAAGTTAAAGACGGTAGTGCAGAGAAATACGTAACTCCGAGTACCAACAACAAAACCATCGACAGCAATGCCAAGATGGAGAAATTCGAAGAGCATGACAGCAATGGTATCGGTATGTCTATTTCTGCCATGAGTGTAGTATTTTGCGGTTTGATCCTGCTTTTCATTGCTTTCAAGGTTGTTGGCAAAGCATCTGTAAGCCTCAGCAAGCGTAATGCAATGAAGGCTAAAGGTATTACTGACAAGCAGGAAGCCAAAGAAAAGAAACTGGGCGAAGCTCCGGGAGAGATATTTGCTGCTATTGCCATGGCCATGCACGAGATGCAAAGCGATGTACACGATGTGGAAGACACCGTTCTTACTATCACCCGTGTAAAACGCAGCTATTCACCATGGAGTTCGAAGATTTACACATTGCGTGAAACTCCTCTGAAAAAGTAACCACCTATAAATTGATAAAACGATGAAAGAATATAAATATAAAATCAACGGTAATACATATAAAGTTACCATTGGAGATATCGACGAAAATATCGCTCATGTAGAAGTGAACGGTACCCCCTACAAGGTAGAAATGGAAAAGGCACCTAAAGTGGTTGTTAAACCGGTAACACGTCCTACCACTCCGGCTCCTGCTCCGACCCCAGTAGTGAAACCGGCTGCTCCTTCTACTGGCAAATCAGGTGTAAAATCTCCGCTTCCCGGTGTTATCCTCGACATTAAAGTCAATGTAGGTGATACAGTGAAGAAAGGACAAACGATTATTATCCTTGAGGCTATGAAGATGGAGAACAATATCAATGCCGACAAAGACGGTAAAATCACTGCAATCAACGTAAGTAAAGGAGATTCCGTTCTCGAAGGTAATGACCTTGTAATTATTGAATAATATGGGAGAATTTATCACATTTTTAGGAAACAACCTTGCC
>ENA-OPRR01002917-OPRR01002917.1-human-gut-metagenome-genome-assembly--contig:-NODE-2917-length-10355-cov-3.113689_pt1 | contig 10355 bp, 11 predicted proteins | sample MGYA00241796_ERZ501883 | MGnify/ENA primary metagenome ERZ501883 (study PRJEB25962, sample SAMEA2042406) | human gut metagenome | biome: human gut; feature: human-associated habitat; material: faeces...
TTCTCGCTTGCTATGCCCGCTATGGCGGCAGAACCCACTATCACTGGTGGCAACGAAGGCGAAGTCAGCGGCACTTTCAACCCCGAAATTGCGTTCACAGGATTTACTTATATCAGTGATGAAATCTATACCTATGATGAAAGCACCAATACTTACACGGTTATCATCCCTCCCAATCGATATAACGTAGATACAGTGTTTCAGATTACCGGCAAGAATTTGGAGTATCTCGAAAAAGACAATACGCTTCTGATGGTAAAGGAAAATCACTCCACTTTGGGAGAGCTTGATTTTTCGTCGGAAGAACTCCTAAGCTATGGTTTTGAAACTGGTTGGACTGGCATGAGAGATGGAAGTTGGGTTGAATACCAATACTCCAACGATGGCGGTATCACATGGAGTAAAGCAGTCAGAGCCGAAGTGAAACAGTCTTATTATGTCACTGTCAATGCTTCTGAAAACGGCTCCGTTACTGCGAAGGAATATGCAATTGCTGGCGAGACCGTCACTCTGAATGTGTCCCCTGCCGAGAACTATGCACTGGAGTCCATAACCGTTACCGATGCAGACGGCGGCTCCGTGACTGTCGAGAACAACCAGTTCACTATGCCTGCAAAGGCTGTTACCGTAAGCGCAACCTTTAAGTATGCGCCGAAATACAATATCACCGTCAACGATTCTGAAAATGGTTCTGTTTCTGCAGATATGCAGACTGCAACCGCAGGCACGACTGTTACTTTGACCGTTGCTCCTGCTGACGATTACCGCTTGTCTGCAGTAACTGTCAACGACGGTGCTGTGGAAGTAACCAAGGTCAATGACACTACCTACACTTTCGTGATGCCCGATGAAGAAGTTACTGTGAACGCTACCTTTGAGCAAATTCCTCATTCCGTTACCGTAGAAGCTTCTGAGAACGGTACGGTTTCTGCTGATAAGCAGACTGCTGTTGCAGGAGAGACCGTTACGCTGACATGGGATGCTGCGGAAGGCTATACTCTGGATAAGATCACCGTTACCAATGCAAGCGGTGAAGAAGTTACTGTCGATCAGGGCGTGCTTCAGTGTACATTCGTCATGCCTTCTTCCGATGTCACCGTAACTGCGACCTTCAAGGTGCAGCTCGTTACTTCTGTTGCGATCACTTGGGGCAGCATGGAGTTCACCTACGATGATACCGTTGCCGAAGGCGCAACCGAAGAAAATGGTTGGACTTGCGAAGCCGGTGCAAATAACATCGTGGTGGAAAATACCGGCGAGACCACTTTCACCGCACAGGCTGTATACGCATCTTACGAGGGTTACGAATCCATCACAGGCTCTTTCGATCCTGCATCCAAGGAACTGGCTATTGGCGAGAAGTACACCTTTACTCTGGAACTCAGCGGCAAGCCTACTAAGGTACTGTCCGGCGACAAGATTGGTAAGGTGATAATCACCATTAACGAAGCCGCTGAAGGCTAAATCTACTTTCTGTCAAGGCGGGGTTTCCCGTCCCGCCTTGACCTTTTATCAGTAAGCATAAAGCGATTTGTGCTTACTGATAAAAGTAAGCGAAAGGAGCATAACCGCTTTGAAGAAAAAGCAAAAGAAAAATTACATATTACCTCTGGCGGCTGTGCTGTGCGTCCTCTCCCTTGCCGTGATGGTGTTCGCATTGACACGGCAGGAGCCTCAAACGGTCATGGGAGAATTTACCCCACCGCCTTTTGAAAGCACTGCTGCACACGGCTCTCCCACCGTTCCCGATGGGCTTGGCTGGAAGGAGCTGGATGCTGAAGTTTATCAAGTCGGCATTTGCGGCAAGTTCATTCCGAAAGGAAACACCGCCGACATTTGGCTCACAAATCCGGAAAACAATACCGTCTGGCTGAAAGTCCGTGTGCTTGACGAAAACGGCAACACCCTCGGAGAAACGGGACTTGTAAGACCCGGCGAGTATGTGCAATCCGTCAGACTTGACACCGTTCCCAAAGCAGGAACACCCATCGTATTGAAGATCATGGCATATCAGCCCGATACCTACTATTCCGAGGGGGCGGTATCTCTCAATACGACCATCAGCGAGGAATAAGACATGAAACGATTATTAGCAATGCTGCTCACGGTCGTGCTTGTGTGTTCCATGAGCTTCCCCGCCTATGCAGCAGAAGAAAACAAAGAACAGGATGTAACCGCAAAATACATTGTCACCGCTACGGGCGAATATCGGGCAGAAATCAAAAACGGAACTGCCACGGCTGACGGTGTTACCGTAACCGGCGCTCCCACAAATGCAAAGACCCTTGTTGTTATCCCAATGGAGGGCGAGGCATTAACATGGGTTGACGGCTGTGTGGACGGCGAAGCAAAAGCCGCCTATGATATTCACTTCCTGGATGCCCAGGGCAACCGTATCAATGTAAGCGGCGTAAGCGTGAGTGTTTCGGTTTCCGGTACGGATTTGGTTGTCAGTTCCGTTACTCCATCCGGTACGGATAAGAGTTTGTCCGCTTCCGTTTCGGGTAACACGGTTTTCTTTACTGCCGATGGAAGTCACTACTATGTGCTCTACCAAAAGGACGGCGGAGATCAGCCCGGTCCCGGTGGCGATACTGTGACCGTTCCCATCCGTGGTGATGAAAATGAGATCCACGCAGACGTGACCATTGACGGCGATACCGTAGAGCTTCACGAATTGGATTTTGCGGAGATCGACCACATCATAGGCGACAAGGACAAAGACGGTCTTATTGAGATCGACTTGACCAAGCTTGACGAGGATGTTTGCAAAATCATTCTCCCGGTAACGTCCATTGAACATATCACTAGCGAAGCCGAGGAAACCCACAACGAACACGAAGCCTTGCAGGTGGACTTCCCCCACGGCTCTGTGAAGCTGGATGATAAGACAATGCGAGCTATCGTAGAACAAGCAGAGTGCAACGAGGTCATTCTTGTACTGGAAGATGTGGGAGAGACCCGCTTGAACGAGAAACAGGTGAATGCCGTTAAGGATTGGAGTATATACGGCGGCTACGAAGCCTATCTGCTCTGCGTGAAAGCGAACAAACGCATTTCTGATTTTGAGGGCGGCGTGGCAACACTCAGCGTTCCGTTTGAAATTCCCAACGGACTGAAAGCAGAAAAGTTCGCTGTGTGGTATGTAGCCGATGACGGTACAACGGAGAAACTGGATACTCGTTATGAGAATGAACATCTTGTTTGGGATGTAGGTCACTTCTCCGACTTCATCATTGTCTACGAGGGCGACGAAACGCCCATCACTCCCGGCGGCGCACAGACCGGCGATAACTCAATGCTCTGGCTATGGGTAGCACTCGGCGCTGTCTCCGCAGGAGCGATCTTCTTCCTTGTTTTCTGGAAAAATAGAAAACAAGAGGAAGAAAAAAAGCGCACGAATAACATTTTCAATTTGTGAGTGCGAAAGAAAACCGCTGTAAATTTTCATCCTTGCAAGGATGGAGATTACAGCGGTTTTGTATTTTCTGAGGAAAGGTATCAAACTGCATTTTTACAGTTTGGGTACCATTTTCGAGGAAAATATGCGGGGTGTCCAGAGGGGTGAAATCTCTTGGCTCTGGGTTTCCAATAGGGGCGAGCAGCATCCCTGTTGGCACACGATTTTGCTTGCAAAGTCTAGTGTGTTATACCTTTTGCGACCGCTGACGCTGGAAAGGGGCTGTCCCGCGCCAGACAGTCAATTTCAAGCGGCAGCAGAACAGGCGGATTTTGTGGGCTGAAAGGAACACAAAACGAAGGATTTAGCATGAGCAAAATCCGACTGTTCGGGTGTAGTTGGCATAGGAAATCTTGAAGCGAAGCGGAGAGATTTACTGTGCCAACGGGGGTGCAAGAGGTATATAAAAACCCGCCGCAGCGATCAGCTCCCGTATCGCATTCGCTCCATTTCTAACTCAAAGGGAATCGTCAATTTCTTCGGAAGCTCACTCATGGAGAGTTTCAGAATTTGACGGATTGCGATTTTTGCAAACACGTTGGTTTTGCTCATATCACCGTCTGCCAGTTTTACGATCTGCGCAGTTCCGGCATAAAAGTCAAAACGAATCTCGCCCCATTCATCGTCGTCGTTGGCATACCGATGTACTGCTTTGTACTCGTATGCAGCGGCGGCGATTTTTTTGTTTTTGTCGGTCAGCTTTAATTCCACCACGCCGAGAACACCGGCATCCACAAGAAGTCCGGTCAGTTTGTCCACGATCTTTTTGTAAGCTCGCTCTGCGCCGCTGGTGGTGCTGTACTCATAAGCGGTGGCAAGCTGTTCAAATGAATAACGTTCGTCCCACGGCATCACTCGTCCGCAATTCATGCAGATGGCGTTTCTTTTTTCAAGGAAGAACTTTTCCTTTCGGCTGAGTTTGTCAAAGGCTGCTTGCACCGCATCGGCACGAATCCCGTTCCAGAGAATGTCCGCATAGTTCCAGCTATCATCACGGGTAACATCCTCACCCGTTTCCTCGCTGTCCTCGTCCTGCATGGTGGAGTAAAACGGAACACGTTTGCGGTTCTGCCTTGCAAGGGTCAGATACTCGGCGGCTGTTTCTTCGGTGCAGTTCTGCTCGGCGGCATATTCGGCAATGACTTCTTTTGCGCTCTTGCCGGAATTGTTGTAGAGCCATGCAATGCCACGGGCAGCTTTGTACTCGTCCAAAGATTTGAATGAGCCTGCTTCTTCCTGTCGGCGGCAATCCAGAAGTGCGTTGCCGATGAAGTGATGAGCATAGGTTAAGAAGTCTGCACCCTTGCCGGGAACGTAATTTGGTAAGCATTCCAACATGGAAAGAACACAACTGAGCTTGTAATCCAGAAATCGCAGAGGGTCATATCGGTCAATGCCCTCGGTCAGCAGAAAACGGTACACTCGCTTGTTCAGCCTTGGCTCGTAGTGATGGAGGAAGTAAGTGAAGTATGTATTGTCCTGCTCTCTGATCGCAGAAACAATGTAATCGTTGACCTCCTCCACCTTGGGCGGCGCAGGGTCAAGACGGAAGATGCGCCCTGCCTGCCGCATGGTCATGGCTCCCTCGGGTACAGCGAATTTTGCTGTGCTGGCATATTCATCGGTATTCCAGAAGCGTTCTTCTGACATCAGCGGCGCACCTCCTCTCTGAAAATCAGTGTGTAAAAAAATCTTTAGAAAGCTGGAATTTTCACTTGCTCTCAAACCTCTTTTTCAAGGTTTCGTAATGATTTTTGTTGGACTTATCTCCGTTATTATCGGGGAATAAGCAGTACGGCAAACTGTCCGTTTCTCTGTGCTTAATGACACATTGGCAGCATTTTCCGTGGTTGGGGCAGGTCAGTTTGGGACAGATGCACTCCTTGACGTTCGGACATTCACTCATAGATATTTTCTCAAAAGGGTTTCAACCTCGGCTGATTTCAGTACCTTGCCGAACACAGCAACTTTTTCATTTACCACGATTGCGGGCATAGACATTACACCATAAGCCATTACTTTTTCCATATCGGTTACATACTCAACCTCAACAGACAAGCCCATATTGGCAACTGCGGTCTTTGCATTTTCGTATTGGTCGTGGCAGGATTTACAGCCTGCACCTAAAACCTTGATACAGCAAATACCCTCAACGGCTTCACCGTAGCAAGAGTTTGTGTTTTCAACGGGTTCCTGTGCTTCACAACTGCAGGAGCAACAACAGGATTTCTTTTCTTCCTTTTTCTTTCCAAAATTAAATAGTGTCATAATGACAACCTCCTATATTTTTATAAAATTAAGCCTTGAATCGCATTAAAGAAATAGCCAACGATAATAATTCCGGCAGCGCAGATGCCGATAAAGATACCGAGCAGTTTCGGCTTGATTGCCTTTTTCAGCATAATCATTGACGGGATGGACAATGTTGTGACACCCATCATAAAAGCAAGGACAACACCGAGATTTGCGCCCTTTGCCAAGAGTGCTTCTGCAATCGGGATTGTACCGAAGATGTCAGCGTACATCGGGATACCGACAATGGTTGCAATAATAACACCAAAAGGATTGCCTGTGCCGAGAATTTTGACTATCAAATCTTCGGGTATCCAGTTATGGATAAATGCACCGATCCAGAAGAGCGAAAACAACCGTTTCAGCCGAGCAGACCTTGAAAGCAAGCTGCTAATGGTGGATGACGACATGGACATGAGCGCCTTCGTCTATGAAGCTTAAGAATGCTGGTGTGGATGGATATCCTCTGTCCATGACAACTAAATATGGATATCTGTCACCTATAGTATCCTTTATTCCCTTTAGCTGTTCCTGGGCTACTCGCATTTCATCAAATTTAACAGTATTAATACTACTTTCCAGTATAAAGCGATTGAGAACATCATAAATACATCCTAATCCAATCTGAGCACATGGTTTTCCTCCCCTTACCGAAGCACTGCCATATTTTTCTACAGTTTCGTTAGTGGTTGGAATATTTATATCTGATCCATCGGCCGCAAGAACTAAAAAGCCTTTGTAGGTATATGGCTCGATTTCTAAATCTTGATAAAAGTTTTTATTGTGCTCTTGATAAAGATACTTAAAGGCGTCTGGATTGGATGAGAAAGGAAAAACGCTGATTTCAGCAAAGGGAAAGACGGTTTTGAAGCCCTCTTATAGTGTGTTGCAGGATGATTTTTTCCATGCGATGCGTGCTGCCGGATACACCGATGTGGAACGTGGGGAGCGTGGCAGTACCGAGGAGCATTTGACCGTGACACAGTTTAAGGTAGCACAGGAGCAACAGCGATTGGAAGATATCACTGCACAGGTGGAGAAATCCCAGCAGACATTAGCAAAAGCGGATGCCGCCAAAGAAAAAGAATTATCGGCTCTTGAAGAAAAGACTAAGGTAGCAAAGCAAGAAGCCTTGATAATCATGGAAATTGAATCCATGGGAAAGAAAACACTTACCGGAAATATTACTATGACACAGGCGGAGTGCCGCACACTAAAAGAGTATGCAGTCAGTAGCTTTGCAGAAAAAGCAGAGAAACTGAAATACAAGCAACAATATGAGCAGGCAACAAAAGAAGCCCATATTTGGAAAAAGAAATATATCAATCTGAAAGAAAAAGCCCAGCCTTATCTGGATGCACTGGAAATTGCATCGGAAAAGGTTCGGGCTTTTCTTTCTGTCATCCTCGCAAGAGGAAAAATGGAACCTGAAAGAAAACAGCCAACCCATAGTCGTAAAAGAGATATGGAAATTTAATGGAGGAATTGCCTATTGAGTAAATATTATGATGATGCAAGATATAATGCGGCATTTGACCGTTGTGTGGATGTAATGACCCGATTGATTCAGAAATACGGTCATCAGGTCTTAGAGGAAGAGGATGTTCAGACAATGACAGAGCATCAGGGAGAGGAGAAGCAGTCGATTATTGATAAGGCTGCTTAAAAGTTGGATTACACGTTGCGTATTTACAAAAAGCCATGCTATAATGAATACGCAACGTGGTATTTTTTTCGTTGTGGGGAATTTGACGAAACTAATTATTAAAAAAATTAACCTAAATTGGAGGTATATTTTATGAATACGATGGATAATATCGAGCTTATTAAACAAGCGTACTCTCTTATAAAGAATGAATACACTTTTCATAAAAGTACGATGTATTTACAAAATTCGATTTGGGATGGAGTATCTGGAGATGACCATCTCAAATTAGATTATAAGTTAAAAGCTATTCGACAGGATTTTGCTAAAATATTGGTTATAATGAACTCCATCAATACAACATATTTGAAATATCAGCAGGATGAATTTGATGCATCTTATTTTTCGATGATGAGTGAGCAAGCAACAGAAGAATTAGGGTGCTTTATTGAATACTTATTTGCAAAATATCGTGTTTTATTAGAATATATTCAGCAAATTATGGAAATTTGTATTCCACCTCAATTCAATGATACTCAGAAAAATGAGTATATCAAGCTAAAGAAAGCCCACACTAAATATAAATTTTTGTTAAAATATGTAGCTGAAAATATTGAAGATTCAAGTGGTGTGTTAAATATGGAGTGGTTTCAAAATATTCGGATAGATAGAGATTTTATAATTCATGATGGTGCTACTTGCCTTGTTTTTGGGGATAAAGAGAATTTATTATTTAAGGTCATGACTACAGACGCATTGGATAAAGAAGATGTCGAACCTGACATGTTTTATTTAAATGCTAACGGATTAATTTACTATGTACGTTATTGGGGTCTGCAGATTTCGAAATTAATTATTTTTGCTGAAATGATAATGCAATTTTTAATCAAAATTGGTAATATGCCTGTGGGTAAAAAGGAACAAATAGATTGGAGTTTGTCAAAAGGCAGAAATAGATTTATCGATAGTGACGGAACAGAACTCAATGATAAACAGGATGTTTTAGATGAAATGCTGAAAAACTTAATCAGTATGGAAATTTTGTCCTGAAATTCGAATTTACAGGATATAGGAAAAGGAAACATTTAAGCAAGTATAAGACTCTCCCATAAGGAGGAAATGTAGGAGAAAAATGGATTGCAAAACGAAAATTAAAGAATTAAGAGAATTGACGGGTATGAACCGTAAAGAATTTTGTGAATATTTTCAGATTCCGTATAGAACGGTCACAGAGTGGGAATTGGATAATCGTCATGCACCAGAATATGTCTTACGGTTGTTAGAATATTATATCCACATGGAAAATATTACAAAGAAATCAAAAGAGGAAATAGAAAAAGAGGATATTTGAAATACATAATGAGGAGGATGAAATGGCTAAGAAAACGGTAAAGGAAACGATTCATGCCAAAGGAATAGACATTGGCATTTATACATCTGATTTTCAAAATGAATACATTTCATTGACGGATATTGCAAAATATCGTAATGAAGATGACCCTCGTTTTGTAATTCAGAACTGGATGCGTAATCGAAATACAGTTGAATTTCTTGCAGTATGGGAAGAATTACACAATCCGGATTTTAACCGTGTGCAATTCGAGGCGGTTAGAAGTGAAGCAGGGTTAAATCGCTTTGTTATGACACCTACAAAATGGATTGAAACAACAAATGCTATAGGAATTGTATCGAAAGCAGGACGTTATGGTGGTACATATGCTCATAGTGATATAGCAATGGCTTTTGCAACATGGATTTCACCAGAGTTTCAGTTGTATATTATGAAGGACTATCGGCGACTGAAAGAAGATGAAAATAGCCGTTTGTCATTGAATTGGAATCTTAATCGTGAAATTGCAAAAATTAACTATCGTATTCATACAGATGCCATAAAGGAAAATTTGGTTCCACCAGAGCTTACACCAGAACAGATTTCTTATACCTATGCCAGTGAAGCTGATTTGCTGAATGTGGCATTGTTTGGTAAAAGAGCAAAGCAATGGCGTAACGAGAATCCGGAAAAGAAAGGTAATATTCGTGACGAAGCAAACTTGAATCAGTTATTAGTATTGGCAAATATGGAAAGTTATAATGCTATTCTGATTGAACAGGGAAAAATACAATCAGAAAGATTGATTCTTTTGAGAGAATTGGCGATTAAGCAGATGCAGACCTTGTCAGCAATCAATAATACAGCATTGGCAAGATTACCGGGAGGAGATGTGGATTGAAAAGAAATGTAAAATGTTATATTTATACCCGTGTTTCTACTGCTGTACAAGTAGATGGATACAGTTTAGATGCCCAACGTGATAAGCTACGGAAGTATGCTGCATACGAAGATATGATTGTTGCCGAAGAGTATTCTGACGAAGGCTTTTCTGGAAAGAATATTCAAGGGCGACAGGAGTTCCAGAGGATGTTAAATGACATTCAGGAGAATAAAGATGGTGTTTCCTATGTTCTTGTATTTAAGCTCTCCCGATTTGGTAGAAATGCGGCAGATGTTCTAAATTCTTTACAGCTTATGCAGGATTTTGGAGTGAATCTGATATGTGTGGAAGATGGTATTGATAGTTCAAAGGATGCCGGAAAATTGATGATTTCCGTATTATCCGCTGTTGCAGAAATTGAGCGAGAGAACATTCGTACTCAAACCATGGCAGGTAGGGCAAAAGGCTCGTGAAGGGAAATGGAACGGTGGTTTTGCCCCTTATGGCTATAAGTTGGAGAATGGAAATCTTGTCATTGCAGAAGATGAAGTAGAAGTTATCCGAGTGATTTATGACCGTTATATCCATACAAATGAAGGTGTTGCAGGAGTTGCAAAGTATCTGAATCGTAACGGTTATATAAAGAAACTGAGACAGAATAACACCATACCCGGATTTTCAAGCAATTTTGTAAAGGATGTGTTGGACAATCCTATTTATATGGGGAAAATAGCTTATGGCAGAC
>ENA-OPRR01002937-OPRR01002937.1-human-gut-metagenome-genome-assembly--contig:-NODE-2937-length-10310-cov-3.002925_pt1 | contig 10310 bp, 10 predicted proteins | sample MGYA00241796_ERZ501883 | MGnify/ENA primary metagenome ERZ501883 (study PRJEB25962, sample SAMEA2042406) | human gut metagenome | biome: human gut; feature: human-associated habitat; material: faeces...
CCCGCCGCTGATACTGATTTCTTGCTCACCGCCTATAGCGGCAGGAGTCTTACCCATCTGATAAAAATTGAATCTGCGGTTTAAAAGAATAAACCGGCAGTTTCCAATTTGAAAACAATGCCTCGTCTACCCAATTAGGAATCATCAGAGCTTCGATTTGATATCCGGTACCGGAGAGCATTTTTTCCAGCATTCTCTGACCGTTTATCACGTCTTCTTCCTGCGTAGACTTTCCCAAATTGGGATTGCTGATAATATGGACGTTTTGAATCCGTCCTGCATTTCGGATACGATCCATGAAAAACAATATGTTGTCTTGGCTGCCTGAAAAATTCCGATAAGGATTGATGAGATAAAATACAATACAATCCTCTGCGTTCAGCCACTGCGAAAACTGCCCCAGTACGACAGCGCCCGCTTCGTTTCCGCCAACGTCCAGTATCTTAATCGCATCTTTGTTTTCCAGTTTTTGTACCATTCCATGCGGGACCAGCGGCATATCCATAAAATGTTCTCCGCAACAGACTTGAATCCGCTCATTTTCAATCTGGTTTTTCCAGTCCCTACTGCGAAACATACCTTTTGTCTGATCCATATCTATCAGCCATATTGTTTTTCCCGTATATTCAAGTAATTTCTGTGCGAAAAAAATTGACATTTCCGATTTCCCGCTTCCTGATTCGCCTAGAAAAACGAAGGTCCGCTTCGACCTTAACAGTTGCCTTAACATGCCATCTCTCCTTTCTGTATATAGATAAAAGCAAATACCGTGCCAATTAATAAAAAAACAGAAAAAAGAACAATATAAACAAAAAAACCTTTGTACTTAAAAATATACAAGTCCATTTTTGTATATTTTGTACAAAGGTTTTTCGTTTTTTTCTTAACAAATCATCAGGATTGCTTTTTGACAATTGTAAAATGCATCGCATGCTGTTGCATTTTACAACATCTTTGAAATCTTTCGATATAATGTACTTCTGTCAATACCCAGACGCATCGCCGCCTTGGTCTGGTTTCCCTCCTCTTCCTGAAGCGCCTGCTGAATCATCTTTTTCTCCATTTCCGCAAGCGTACATACTTCTCTTAAGCCTCCTGCGCTCTTGGCCGAATGGGATTTTCTTTCCATTTCTTCAAATATGAATGCTACGTCCTCCATTTTAATCGTGCCGTACTGTACGTTTAACACCATTTTTTCCAGTGTATTGCGCAGCTCCCTGATATTCCCGCGCCATGCGAACGTTTGCATTCTTTTTAATACGTCTTCCTCCAACGAAGAGACGTGCGTGTGCATTCTTTCATTGATCTGAGGCAAAAGCCCGCTCGCAATTATACCAATGTCTTCTTTGCGTTCCCGCAAAGGCGGAATCGTAATATCCAAAATATTTAAGCGATAGTAAAGGTCCTCCCTTACCCCCCCCTCAAAACCTCCTGATATAAGTCCCGATTGGTCGCAACAATGACCCTAACGTCAACAGAAATGACTTTATTGTCCCCAATCCGCATAATCTCTCTTTCTTGGAGCACCCGCAGCAATCTGGTCTGCATCGACAAATCCATTTCTCCGATTTCATCCAAAAAAAGCGTTCCCGTATGCGCCATTTCAAATAATCCGGCTTTTCCCTCTTTTTTCGCTCCAGTGAACGCACCGTCCACATAGCCGAATAATTCGCTTTCTAACAGCTGAGGCGGGAGCGCGGAACAGTTAATAGCGACAAATGGACGATTTCTCCTCAAACTGCAGTTATGAATGGCCTGTGCAAATAATTCTTTTCCAGTTCCGCTCTCACCTAAAATCAAAACTGTCGCGTCCGTTGTCGCATAGCGTTCCACTCGTTTTTTTAATTCGCGGATAATCTTACTTTTTCCCAGAATATCCTGGAGCGTATATTTCGCATGCATCCCCTTTTTGCTCAGCTTCATGCGGAGTAAGTATTCATCGTCCCGAATTTTCATTTCCCGTTTAAAAATCACAATCGTACCTGCCGAATCACCATATACTTCCAGCGGGATTTTCTGGATCAAAAAATACTCATCCCCTATTTTTTCTACTAAAGTGTCGCTGTGACCATCTCTCTCAGACAGCATCTGTCTTTGTATTTCGGCAAAAAAGTCCTCTATTTGGTTTTCTTCTTTTTCTTTTAATATCTGCTCGCCATAGGTATTCATCAAGACCGGATGGCCGCTCTCATCCAATACACAGATACCATCCTCAGAAAAAGATAAAATTTTCTCAAGCAGCTCGTTTTTCTTTTGCTGTTCGTAAGAAAACGTATACATTTCCAGCGCATTTTGAAGGCTGTTTTCAATGCTCTCCACACTAGACTCCACTACGACGTAGGGTATTCCGTAATCCTGAAAAAATACCTCCTCATAGCTGTGCCAAGCGCCGCCGACCACCACGTCGACCCCGTCCCGTTTAGCCGCAAGCAAGCCTTTTTCAAAATCCTCTACATTCTCAACTAAATAAATGTTTAAAGAGATATTTAAAATTTCTGCAACCTGTTTTGCAACCTTCACATAGGGCTCGCTTTCCACCACGCCCACGGTGTAGCCTTTTCCAGCCAGCGGATATAACGCACGAAACATATCTGCCGCGCCGATATGGATTTCAATGACTTTAAAAGGCAGATGGGCTCCTATTTGCTGGGCTAAAAAACCTCTTGTAATAATAACCTCTTTGCCTTTTTTCTGAAACTGCGCCACGTACTCGAATATTTTTGACATATCTTTTCCATAACGGTTATCCATGACTTCAATATCTATGTTTAGATGATGCTCCTTCAGTATTTTACGGTATTGTTTCATCAATTCCTGATAGGTGCAAATAATTAAAATATTATCTCCGAAGTTCATAACTGTTCTCCCCTGATATGATTCGCAATGGGTGGCTTCTATTCATCGGTCAAAAGTACCTTGTATCGACATTATTATATCATATAAAGTTTCATCTATACGTTAAAACTTTAGTTTCCTTCTCTTGCATTCATAGGTACTTACTTGACATTTTTATCAAGGGTCACTGACCTCTTGATACCCTAATTTTATTCATAATATAGACACCAAAAATAATTGTCAACTATCTTTATTTTCTGTCTTGTGGAATCGTTTTTTCTGTGATAAATTTTAGCTATCTATAATCCGTGTTGTACCAAAAGGAGAAAACTATATGAATTTTCACACATTTTTATCAACAGAACAACGGCAAACCCTGTCTGCCAACCAACTGCACTCACTGGAAATATTGGCCTGTACCAACCAGGAACTGGATAGCTTTCTGACCAAGGAATATCTCGAAAACCCCATGCTTGAAAGCTCTGTCAACAAAGAGAATAAACTGCTGGCCGACGTAGAATCTATTTATGAAAAAAACAAGTCTTATCGGGATTATTATTTAGAAGAGGATAGTTCCGTTGAAAAACGCAGAAGCGACATACCGGCAAAGCCCGACCTGCAATTCAAAAATCTTCTTCTCTATCAGCTTCACCAAAATGATTATTCCAACCGTCAATGGGCCTGTATGGAGTATCTGATCGACTGCCTGGATTCAGATGGATATTTTACTATGGAACTATCTGAGCTTTCCCATGCTTCAGCAGTCAGCGGCCTTCACTTCAAAACGGAAGAACTTCAGACAGCCCTCTCATGTCTCAAAACCCTCGAACCTGCCGGAATTTTCTCCCAGAGTTTATCCGAATGTCTTATTGCGCAATTAAAAAAGAAAGAAATCAAAGATGATACCTTATTCCTTCTGATAGAGGAACATTTGGAGGAGTTGATGAAGGGCCATCTGAGCACAATTTCCCGAAAGTTGAAGCTCCCTACCGTACAGATAAAAAGCTATCTGTATGAAATTAGCCTGCTCAATCCACGTCCTGTCATGAGCGCGGAAGACGATGAAATTAATTATATCCTACCGGATATCATTGTTACAAAATCCAACCAGCTCTGGGACATCTCCATAAATGACTCCTGGATGGGAAAATACAGTCTTAACAACTATTATATCGAAATGATGCAGAAAACGGAGGATGCCTGTCTACACCAATATTTCAAAGAAAAGCTAGAACGCGCACGTTTTATTTTAAACAGTATAGAGCAGCGGAAAGCTACTCTAATTCAGATCGTAAGTTTTTTATTGGATTATCAAAATGCTTATCTTGAGGGCGGCGGCTCACTAAAGCCTCTCAAACAAGAACAGCTCGCAGATGCTCTTGGAATCAGTGTCTCCACCGTAAGCCGTGCCGTACGCGGAAAATACCTCCAGTATAAAAAAACCATTTTAATAAAGTCCTTGTTTTCAGCCCCTGTCTCCTCCTGTAAAAAAGAAAATCAAATCTCTTCTTCCGCCGTCAAAGAAAAACTTTTTCAGTTGATTCAGCAGGAAGAGCAGGTGCTCAGCGACCAAAAACTGGCAGAACTGCTGGCAGACAGTGGTATTCAAATTTCCCGCAGAGCCGTCGCAAAATACCGGACGGAATTGGGAATTCCCGATTCTAGGGAACGCAGGCAGTTAAAATTTTTAACTTCTTAACCTTCCCTGCGGAGCGGAAAATCCCGTGATTCAATCTATCACAATCTCTGCGAATTTTGTCTTTTCCAGTCATGTGCGCCTTGTCCGCCGGGACTATCTATGCTATAATACACTTATGATTGATTTTAATATTCCCCCTTATGTTGGGACCGAGCAAAAATACATACAGGAAGCAATCGCGAGCCGTAAGTTATGCGGTGACGGAAAATTCACACACAGATGTAGTGACTGGATGAAACAGCATTTCCAAGTCAATTTCTCATTTTTGACTACATCCTGTACTCATGCATTGGAGATGGCTGCTCTGCTGACTCAGGTAAAAGAAGGCGACGAAGTTATTATGCCTTCTTATACTTTTGTCTCCACGGCAGATGCCTTCGTGCAACGAGGTGCAAATATTGTGTACGTGGACATCCGGCCCGACACTATGAATCTGGACGAGCGTTTGATCGAGGACGCCATCACCGACAAGACCCGCGTGATTGTCCCTGTCCACTACGCCGGGGTAGCCTGCGAGATGGACACGATTCTAGATATCGCTCGCCGTCACAATCTCATGGTAGTAGAAGACGCTGCTCAAGGATTCGATTCCTATTACAAGGGAAAGTCCCTGGGTACTATTGGGGATTTCGGCTGTCTTAGCTTTCATGAAACCAAAAACCTCACCATGGGCGAGGGTGGAGCCCTTTTATTCCAGGACGGCCGCTGGCAGGAATCTGCCGAGATCATCCGTGAAAAAGGTACGAACCGAAGTAAATTTTTCCGTGGTCAAATCGACAAATATACCTGGGTAGATTATGGTTCTTCTTATCTTCCCAGTGATTTAAATGCTGCCTATCTGTGGGGACAGCTAGAGCAATCTGACAAAATCCAGCAAGACCGAATGGACAGTTGGAATTTCTACAATGAAGCTTTAAGACCACTGGCTGAGGCTGAGAAAATTCAGCAGCCTTTTGTACCTGACTATGCTGTGCACAACGCCCATATGTATTACCTGAAAGTGAAGGATTTACAGACTCGTACTCGCTTAATCCATTATTTAGGAGAACACGGTATTATGGCGGTATTCCACTATATTCCTTTGCACACCGCCCCTGCAGGTCAAAAATTTGGTCGTTTCCACGGTGAAGATCGTTACACTACGACAGAAAGTGAGAGGCTTGTGCGGCTCCCCATGTACTACGGACTGACTCGTCCTGACCAAGAAAAGATAGTCTCGACAATTGAGGCCTTCTTCCGCGAATGATAAGACAGCTGCGATTGCATTATTTTCAATATGCCCGCTTTTCCAAACATAGCAGGATAACATTCATGATATGGTTCATTATCAACAGCGAATATTGAAAAGAGGTAAGAATATTGAACATTTTATTTTTTTTGACTCCTAAAGAAGAAGTCGCATATATATACGAAAATGAGACCCTCCGTCAAACTCTTGAAAAAATGGAACACCGACGCTACTCCTGCATTCCCATCCTAAGTATGGACGGCAAATATATTGGAAGCATCTCAGAAGGCGATCTCTTGTGGGAAATCAAAAAAAGAGGCCCTCTGTCCTTACACGCAATGGAGGATATCTCTATTATGAGCATCCCCAGAGGACACCATTATAAGGCCATCCATGTGAACTCCAAAATGGAAAATCTGATTCACCGTTCCATGAATCAGAATTATGTCCCCGTAGTCGACGATCAAAACAAATTCATAGGAATCGTCACCCGTAAGGATATTATTGGATATTGCTACAAAAAGCTGACGGAGTGCTATAACAAAGGCTGTAAAGAAAACAGCACAGGCAATTCCACCTCGACTTCCAATTAGAGTTAGAACAAAGTGGGCGTGCCCACTTCAACTCCCCCTTCCCCTCAATCTTTGAGGGCGTATGCCACTTTGCGCACCGTTGCAAACCGCTTTGCGGTGAAATTCCATATTACGGCGTGCGCACCCTTGGCGGAGCGTTTATGTAATAGGAAATGGCTTTTGTGCACTAGCGTGACAAAGTCTTTCTTATTGTATAAGCAAAAATCCCGTTCCACACACGGAACGGGATTTTTTTACAGTATCTTCGATAAAAATTCCTGAAGTCTCAGATCTTTCGGATGGTCAAAAAATTCCTGAGGACTGTTCTCTTCCTTGATCTTTCCGCCATCCATGAACACAACCCTCGTGGCAACCTCTCTGGCAAACCCCATCTCATGGGTCACAACCACCATCGTCATTCCACTCCTAGCTAGATCTTTCATAATCTCCAAGACCTCTCCTACCATCTCCGGGTCCAGAGCTGACGTAGGCTCATCGAACAACATCACGTCCGGGTCCATCGCCAGGGAACGCACAATGGCAATTCTCTGTTTTTGTCCACCGGAAAGCTGTGAAGGATAGACGTTGGCTTTTTCTTCCAGCCCCACCATCTTCAGCAGCTCCATCGCTCTTTCCTCCGCTTCTTTAGGATTTTTTTTGAGAAGCTTGATTGGAGCCAAAGTGATATTTTGTAAAATCGTCTTATGAGGAAACAGATTAAAGTGCTGAAAAACCATCCCCATCTTTTGACGGTGTTTATTGATATCCACTTTCTTGTCTGTGACGTCTGTGTCCTCGAAATAGATTCTGCCGGAAGAAGGCACCTCCAATAGATTCAAAGATCTCAAAAATGTAGACTTTCCTGAACCAGAAGGTCCAACTACGACGACTACCTCTCCCCTGCGAATCTGAGTGGTAATTCCATTTAGCGCGTGAAGGCTGTCCCCAAAAACTTTATGTAGGTCCTCCACCCGGATTAACACTTCTCCCTTAGTGGTCACTGTTGCGCAGCCTCCTTTCCAGTAATGCTACCAGCTTGGTAAAAATCATAACCATGACCAGATAAATCAAGGCCACCGCAATCAGCGGCATAAAAGCATCGTAGGTACGGCTTCGTATAATATCTCCGCCCTTAGTCAAGTCCTGAAGAGCAATGTAGCCTGCGACCGAAGTCTCTTTCAGCAGTACGATAAACTCATTTCCCAGGGCAGGCAGAACATTCTTAAACGCCTGAGGCATGATGATATGCACCATCGTCTGCGCATAGTTAAAGCCTAGACTGCGCCCTGCCTCAAACTGTCCTTGATCAATGGACATAATGCCGGAGCGGAAAATCTCAGCGACATAAGCACCCGAGTTCATACCAAAAGCCATCACTGCCACGAAGACTTTACTCACGTCCATGCTGGCAAACACCACGAAATAGATAATCAAAAGCTGTACAACGACCGGTGTTCCCCTAATCACAGTAATGTAGATGTTACAGATGAAATTCAGAATTTTCAGCTTATGTGTCTTATCATAGGTAGATCGGACGATAGCCACGAAAAGGCCCAAAAGAATACCTATCAAAACAGCCAAGAAGGTGACTTCCAAGGTCACCTTCAAGCCGTCCGTAATATACTTCCAGCGATCATCCGTCACAAAATTCAGAATAAATCGTTCTTTTAATGCTTCCATGCGTTCTCCTATCCGTATACCCGGTTCTCAGTATCCCTCATCACTCTTTCACAATGATTACCTGGCGCGCGGTATAGTAAGTGTCTGAGAACAATACCTGCTGCTCTCTCTCCTCTGTGACTGTCATACCAGCTGCTCCAAAGTCTGCCTTTCCGCTTGTGACCGCTGGGATAATGGAATCAAACGCCATATCTTCAATCTTTAAATCCATTCCCAATTTGTCTGCAATCGCCTGAGCGAAATCCGCATCCAATCCAACGATGTCTTCTCCTTCATAGTATTCATACGGCGGAAACTCCGCGTTGGTAGCCATCACTAAGGTACCATTAGAGCGGTCCACATCCTCTGGAGACTCATAGTAATTTTCACCAGCCGAATCTCCTATATAAGAATTCGCAATCTGCTCAAAGGTTCCGTCATCCTTCAGCTCCTGAATCACATCGTTAAACTGGTCGCACAGCTCCTGGTTCTCTTTCTCAAAGCAAAGCGCGTACTCCTCCTCACTGTAAGCACCGTCCAGAATCTTCAGCCCTTCGCTCTGTTTTACAAACTCCTGAGCCGGCAGGTCATCAATAACCACTGCGTCGATCTTGCCCTGAGTCAGAGCCTGGACTGCCTCAAAGCCCTTGTTGTAACGCTCCACGCTCTCATCTCCGAACTCATCTGTCACTGCCAAGTCACCAGTAGTTCCCTGCTGAACGCCGATCTTCTTTCCTTCCAGATCGTCACGAGACTCGATTGCGGCTGTCTCTTCTGTTGTCTCCTCTTTCCCTGTTGTCTCCTTGCTGCTGTCATCACTGGAACTTCCACCACAGGCTGCCATGGACACAACACAGGCAGTCGCCAACAGTACACTCAATACTTTCTTTTTCATTGTTTTTCCTCCTCAACTTATAAATATTCATTTTCTTTGGCTAAATATACATTTTCACATGGATATCTAACATTGTACCATCTTTCCTTGAAAATACAAGTATAGATCTTGCATAATAAAAAAATTTTTTTTATAATCTTTTTAAAATATTTTGTCAAAAACTGATATTTTTTTCATTTTATTACGAATATATTATAGATGGAATTCCAGAGGCACTAAGTCACAACCATTCGTCTGGAATCTCCCGTACCTTAATCTAAACAGATCAGGAGATATGTTCACAGCCATGAAAAATTTATATCAGAATAATTTTGATCTTTTCGGAAACAATCTGTCTCACTACCGCCGTCTGTGTGGTATGACACAGGAGGCTCTAGGACGTGCCGTCGGAATGAACCGAACCTATATCAGTGCCTTAGAACATGGACGTGCAAATCCAACCCTAAAGCTCATGTCTACACTGGCTATTGCTCTAAAAGTGGACGTCGGCAACCTACTGACGATTCCGAATGATTACCCTATTTCTGAGGAGGAACTGCAATGAAATTCACGAAAATGCATGGAATTGGCAACGACTACGTATATGTAAACTGTTTTCAAGAAAAAGTAGATAACCCGTCTGAGGTGGCAAAATTCGTCAGCGACCGTCATTTTGGCGTTGGTTCTGACGGATTAATTTTAATTAAGCCCTCTCAGATAGCCGACTGCGAAATGGATATGTATAATCTAGATGGTTCTCAGGGAGCTATGTGTGGAAATGGAATCCGCTGCGTTGCAAAATACGTCTACGACTACGGCATCGTCCCTAAGACCACGCTGCGCATCGCCACCAAGAGTGGAATCAAAGAACTGAATCTGACTGTGGAAAATGGAAAAGTCTCCCTGGTGAGAGTCAATATGGGCTCCCCAATCCTGGAGGCTTCTAAAATTCCCGTTGTCTCTGACCAAAGTCAGGCTGTCAACCAGCCAATAAAGGTAAACGGGCACACCTACTACTTCACGGGAGTCTCTATGGGAAACCCCCACGCCGTCGTATACCTGGACGATGTTGACAATCTGGATATTGAGAAAATTGGTCCTGCTTTCGAGAAACATCCCGTGTTCCCAGACCGTGTAAACACGGAATTTGTCAAAGTCATCGACCGGAAAACTCTAAAAATGCGAGTATGGGAACGAGGCTCCGGCGAGACTCTGGCCTGTGGTACCGGCGCCTGTGCCGTCGCAGTCTCTTCCATTCTGAATAATCTCACAGGAGAAGAAGTCACTGTGAAGCTCTTAGGTGGCGATCTAAAAATTCACTGGGACCGCCTGGAAAACCTTGTTTATATGACAGGGCCAGCCACCACAGTTTTTGACGGGGAAATCACGCTTCCCTGACCCCAACACGTACAGCTATAACACAGACAGAGCCTGAACGGAATT
>ENA-OPRR01002948-OPRR01002948.1-human-gut-metagenome-genome-assembly--contig:-NODE-2948-length-10277-cov-2.000293_pt1 | contig 10277 bp, 10 predicted proteins | sample MGYA00241796_ERZ501883 | MGnify/ENA primary metagenome ERZ501883 (study PRJEB25962, sample SAMEA2042406) | human gut metagenome | biome: human gut; feature: human-associated habitat; material: faeces...
TGTGGCGGGCGATGAGCCAGGTGTAGAGGGCGGTGCGGAGGTTGCCCACGTGCATGTAGCCCGTGGGGGAGGGGGCGAAGCGGGTGCGGACGCCGTCCTTGGGGATGCGGGCTTCCATCTCCTCAAACCAGTTCAGATCCATTGAAAAGACTCCTTTTTTAAACTTCATCACATTATTCTATATTTTTCGCCTAAGGATTGTCAAGGCCATTTGGATATGATATGATAAACCAATATGGGGCATTGTACCCAATGAGCCAAAAATCACTCGTAAGAGGTGTGTTTTAGAATGGAAAACCAGAAAAAAGTCATGCTCTCCGGCATCCAGCCCAGCGGCGAGCTCCACCTGGGCAACTACCTGGGGGCCATCAAGAACTGGGGCGCCCGGGCGGACGAGTTCGACTGCTTCTACTTTATGGCCGATATGCATACCATCACCGTGCGCCAGACCCCGGCGGAGCTCCGCCGCCGCACTCTGGAGCAGGTGGCCCAGTACATCGCCTGCGGTCTGGACCCGGAGCGCAACACAATTTTTGTCCAGTCCCACGTGCACCAGCACGCGGAGCTGGCCTGGGTGCTGGAGTGCTACACCATGTTCGGCGAGCTGTCCCGCATGACCCAGTTCAAGGACAAATCCGCCAAGCACGCCGACAACATCAACGCCGGCCTGTTTACCTACCCCTGCCTGATGGCGGCGGACATCCTGCTCTACCAGCCGGACTTTGTGCCGGTGGGGGAGGATCAGAAGCAGCACGTGGAGCTGACCCGCAACGTGGCCCAGCGCTTCAACCACGTGTACGGCGACGTGCTCAAGGTGCCCGAGCCCTACATCCCCAAGATGGGCGCGCGGGTGATGAGCCTGAACCAGCCGGACACCAAGATGAGCAAATCCATCCCCGAGGGCTGCGTGTTCCTGATGGATAAGCCGGAGGACATCCTGCGCAAGTTCAAGCGGGCCATCACCGACAGCGACACTGAGCGCTGCGTCCGATTCGACCGGGAGAACAAGCCGGGCGTGTCCAACCTGATGAGCATTTATTCCGCCGTCACCGGCAGGAGCTTCGAGGCCATTGAGGCGGAGTTCGACGGCAAGGGCTACGGCGCGTTCAAGCCCGTGGTGGGCGAGGCCGTGGTGGAGATGCTCCGGCCCATCCAGGAGGAGACCCGCCGCCTGCTCTCCGACAAGGCCTATCTGGAGGGGGTCTACCGCGCCGGCGCGGAGAAGGCGTCCTACGTGGCGGAAAAGACTCTTCGCAAGGTCTACAAAAAGGTGGGCTTCCTGGCCCGGTAATAAGATAAGGAGCAAATTCCCATGCCAAGAAATCTGGATCTTCCCCTCATCGGCATCGTGGCCGCCGCCCTGGTGGTGGCCCTGGTGGTGGCCCTGGTGGCCACTCCGGTGGTGAAAAACCTGGCCATTCGGGTCAAGGCGGTGGATGTACCCAAGGACGGCCGCCGCATGCACGACCACCCCATCCCCCGCATGGGCGGACTGGCCATCTTCCTGGGCTTCCTGCTCAGCGTCCTGCTCTTTTTGGACTTGAACGCCCAAATGCGGGGGATGCTGCTGGGGGCGGTCATCATCGTCGTGCTGGGCATCTTTGACGATATCTACTCGCTGCGGGCCATGTTCAAGTTTGTGGTGCAGATCATCGCCGCCCTGGTGGCGGTGCTCTCGGGCAACGTGATCGAGACGCTGTCCAACCCCAACGTGTTTTCCGCGGATCCCTACTGGAATCTGGGGATTCTGGCGGTGCCCGCCACGGTCATCTGGATCGTGGCCATCACCAACGCCGTCAACCTGATTGATGGCCTGGACGGCCTGGCCTGCGGCGTGTCCACCATCAGCTCCATGACCATGCTGGTCATCGCCCTCACCGTGGCCGAGCCCGACACCGCTCTGCTCATGGCCGCCTTGGCGGGCGCCTGCATCGGCTTTTTGCCCTACAACCTCAACCCCGCAAAGATCTTCATGGGGGACACCGGTTCCACCTTCCTGGGCTTTATTCTGGCTACCGTCTCCATCGACGGACTGTTTAAGTCCTACGCAATTATCTCCTTTGCCGTCCCCTTCCTCATGCTGGGCCTGCCCATCTTCGACACCTGCTTTGCCTTTATCCGCCGCATCGCCCACGGCCAGAGCCCCATGCACGCCGACCGCAGCCACGTGCACCACCGGCTTATCGACATGGGCTTCAACCAGAAGCAGGCGGTGGCGGTGCTGTATGTCATCAGCGCCATCCTGGGCCTGTCCGCCGTTGTGCTCACCACCAGCGGGCCGGTGAAGGCCATGCTGCTCCTGCTGGCCCTGTGCTTCGCGGGGGCGATCTCCGCCCGGATTTTCCTGGGCGCCAACGGTAAGAAAAACGACGGTGAGAAGCCGGACGAGAAGGGGGAAGAGAAATGAGGCAGGTGCGCGTCATGACCATCTTCGGCACCCGGCCTGAGGCCTTGAAGGTTGCAGTGGGCCCGTCTATCGGCAAGGAGTGCTTCGAGGTGGATGAGCCGGTGGCTCTGGAGTTTTTGAAGCTGCCTCAGTCCGAGAAGTTCGTCACCGGCCCTGAGCGGGAAAAGTACCATGTGGACTTGTGGGAATGCAACCGGCAGTATCTGCTCTCCGCTGGAGTGAAAGCGGAGAACATCACCATTGGGGGAGTATGCACCATGTGCGAGAGCGACTTGGTGTTCTCTCACCGGAAGACCCGGGGCCAGCGGGGCAGCAACTGCGCCATGATGGCTCTGAGAGGCGAGCAGTCATGATCCCCGCCTGTCAGTTGTGTCCCCGAAACTGCGGCGTTTCCCGGGGAGAAACAGGCAGCGGCGTATGCCGCAGCGGAGAACAGGCCCGGGTAGCCCGGGCGGCCCTCCATTTTTGGGAGGAACCTCCCATCAGCGGGACCCGGGGAAGCGGCGCGGTGTTTTTCACCGGCTGCACCTTGGGGTGCGTATTCTGCCAGAACGGGGAAATCAGTCACGGTCCCAACCAGGGCAAGGAAGTAACCCCGGAAGAGTTGAGCGGTCTGTTTTTCTCCCTGGTGGAGCAAGGGGCCCACAATATCAACCTGGTAACCCCCACCCATTTTGTGCCCCAGATTCGGGAGGCGCTGCTGCTGAAGAAGCTGCCGGTTCCGGTGGTGTACAACACCTCCGGGTACGAGAAACCGGAGACTCTTAAAATGTTGGAGGGTCTGGTGGACATCTACCTGCCCGACTACAAGTACGACGACCCTGTTTTGGCCAAGGCTCTGTCCCGAGCGGAGGATTACCCCCAAAGAGCCCGGGAAGCCATTGGAGAGATGGTGCGTCAGGTGGGGCTTCCCCAGTATGGGGAGGACGGCATGCTGAAACGGGGCGTGCTCATCCGCCACCTGATCCTGCCGGGCCACACCAAAAACTCCATAGCCTGCTTGAAGCGGATCAAGGAAGAGTTTCCTGGGGTACCGGTGAGTTTGATGTCTCAGTATACCCCCTGCGGCAATTTGGAGCAATTCCCGGAACTTCAGCGGCCCATCACCCGCCGGGAGCAGCAGAAGGTGGAGGACGCTCTGTTTAACCTGGAGCTGGAAGGCTTCACCCAGTCCCGAGCCGCCAAGGGGAAAAATTACATTCCGGATTTTCACAGTTTTGAAGAAACACAGGGGGAGTAAGTTCCCCAAGGAGGTCATTATGATCCAGAAACTGTTTGACTTTATTGAGCAATCCCCCACTGCCAGCCACACCGCTGCCGCGGTCCGCGCCATGTTGGAGGCCAAAGGCTTTGAGGAGCTTTTGGAAACGGACTCCTGGACGCTGAAAGCGGGAGGAAAGTATTTTGTCACTCGTGGCATGAGCGCCCTGGTGGCTTTCCAGGTGCCGAAGCTGGATTTCCACGCTTTTTCTGTAGTAGCTCCCCACGGGGATTCCCCTTGCTTCAAGGTGAAGGAGAGCCCGGAGCTGCGGGTGGACGGTCAGTACACCAAGCTGAATACGGAAGTGTACGGCGGCATGCAGCTGGCTCTTTGGACGGATCGTCCCCTTTCTGTGGCAGGCCGTTTGGCGGTGTCTACGGAGGAAGGTGTGAAAGGAGTCCTCTGTGACATTCGCCGGGACTTGTTGGTGATCCCCGGAGTGGCCATCCATATGAACCGGGGCGTCAACGAAGGCGTGAAACTGGATCCCCAGAAGGATACCCTTCCTCTGCTGGGCGGCAGCCAGGCCGACCTGAAAGCATTGGTGGCTCAAAGCGCCGGCGTGGCTGCTGAGGACATCCTCTCTTGGGACCTGTACCTGTACAGTCGGGCCAATGGTACTGTGTTCGGCGCTCAGGAGGAGTTTATCGCTGCGCCCCGGCTGGACGACCTGGAGTGTGTGTTCTCCGCGGTCACCGCGTTCCTGGAGGCGGAAAATCAGGAGAATGTCACCGTGTGCGCCGTGTTCGACAATGAGGAGATTGGCAGTCTGACCCGTCAGGGAGCGGATTCCACTTTCCTGTCCGACGTGCTGGAGCGGATCTCTCTGGCGTCGGGGAAGGACCGGGAAGGAATGCTGCGGGCTATCGCCGGAGGCATGATGCTCTCCGCTGACAACGCCCATGCTGTTCATCCCGACAGCCCGGAGAAGTCCGATCTCACCAACCGCTGCTACCTCAACGGCGGCGTGGTGGTGAAGCACAGTCCCCGGTATGCCACCGACGCTCTCACCGCTGGGGTGTTCCAGAAGATCTGTGAAAAGGCAGAGGTGCCGGTGCAGATCTACTACAACAACTCCAAGATCCCCGGAGGCGGCACCTTGGGGAATCTGTCCGGTTCTCATGTGGGTTTGCCCACGGTGGACATCGGCCTGCCCCAGCTTTCCATGCACTCCCCCTATGAGACGGCGGGTGCCAAGGATCTGGAATACATGGTCCGGGCCATGAAGGAGTTTTACAGTGCCGTGGTCACCGTGACTGGGCGGGATCAGTTCAAGATCAACTAAAACGCTTTAGAGGAGAGCTCTTAGGAGCTCTCCTTTTTTCTGTTTTGGAGGATGTGAAGCTCCACTAGTGAGAGAAATCTGCAATTTTTTAGTGATAAAATGCAAATTCTGAGAAAAAAGGCTTTTCTTTTTCCGCAAAATAGCCTATACTGTTCCTTGGGAGTCCTGTAAGGACCAAAGCAATCAAAGGAGGCAGCTATATGCTTAAAATAGAGAAGGATTGGGCCCAGAGCGCAGTGTTCTATCAGATTTACCCCATGGGGTTCTGCGGGGCGCCTTTCCACAACGATGGAGTGACAGTCAACCGTATTGCCAAAGTTAAGGAGTGGATCCCCCACCTGGAAAAGCTGGGGATCAGCGCCGTGTATTTCTCCCCGGTGTTTGAGTCTGACTCCCACGGCTACGATACCCGGGATTATCGGAAGATCGACTGCCGGCTGGGGAGCGATGAAGATTTGGCCCAGGTGTGCCGGACGTTCCATCAGGCCGGCATCCGGGTGATGCTGGACGGGGTGTTCAACCATGTGGGCAGGGGCTTCTGGGCTTTCCGGGACGTGCAGGAGAAACGGGAGGCCTCACCCTACAAGGATTGGTTCCACATCAATTTCGGAGGAAACAGCGGCTACAACGACGGCTTCTGGTACGAGGGCTGGGAAGGCCATTTCGAGCTGGTGAAGCTGAATTTGCAAAATCCGGCGGTGGTGGACCACTTGCTGGAGTGCGTGGGCCAGTGGATGGAAGAGTTCGGCATTGACGGGTTACGGTTGGACGTGGCCTACCTGCTGGATGAGAACTTTATGCGCCGCCTGCACCAGTACACCAAGAGCCGGGACGAGGGCTTTTTCCTGGTGGGAGAGATGATTCACGGGGACTATAAGCGTATTGTCAACGATGATATGCTGGACAGCGCCACCAACTACGAGTGCTATAAGGGGCTGTACTCTGCCTTCAACTCGTTAAATATGTTCGAGATCGCCCACTCCCTGGCCCGGCAGTTCGGCCCGGAGCAGTGGACCCTCTATAAGGGGATGCACCTGTTTTCCTTCGCCGACAACCATGACGTAACCAGACTTTACAGCATTCTCCAGGACAAGAAGCAGATCTTTGGCCTGTACGCTGTGCTGTTCTGCATGCCGGGTATCCCCTGTATCTACTACGGCAGCGAGTGGGGAGCAGAAGGGGAGAAGCATCAGGGCGACCCGGCTCTGCGGCCTTGCTTTGAAAAGCCGGAGGAAAACCAGCTGACGGAGTTTCTCGGGAAGCTGGCTCAGATCAAGAGGGAAAGCAAAGCCTTGAAGGACGGCGACTACAAGAACCTGACCCTGCGGAACAAGCAGTGGATTATGGTGCGGCAGTGCCCGGAGGAGACGGTGATCCTGGCAGTGAACGCCGAGGAGAACCCCTGCCAGATGGAGTGCGCCTATCATGGTCCCGCCACAGAGATGCTCACCGGAGAAAAGGCAGACCTGCACGGCACTGTGGAGCTGAAAGGCTATGAAGTGAAGATTTACAAAATGGGATAAGAGGGCAAACGTAAAAGTTTTTGATCCAACTTTTTTCAAAAAGTTGGTGGGGTTTGGAGCAAAGCCCCAAGGTCTGAACGGCGAAGCCGTCAAAGAAAACCAGGCAAACAGCGCCTTTCCCTGACGTCTTTCGTTGAGTCCGTTTTTTCATCCAGCTATAAAAAGCTCCCCCGAGCCAGCCCGGCCTGGGGGAGCTTTTACTGTCCGTTTTTAAGGATAAACCACCCCGTCCTCGGCGGTCCAAAGAAGGGTGCCGTGCTGATCAAGATTTGCCACCATTTCATCCCAGTCGATAGTTAGGTTATACAAGTCTTTGACTGTGCTTCCGTCATAGAAATAAACTCGCTGGAAGCCTTCGCCGGGGGCAGGTTCCCAGTCAGCCAGAATCTCCTGTGCTCTCTCATTTACTTTCTGCATAGCGTCCTCATCGAGAGGTGTGTCAAACTGGTAGCCCAATTCGTCGTATGCCTGGTAGTATGCCCCCGAGGAAAGAAACATCAGCTTGTAGAGGTCGGCCATAGAGAAATTTTTGGAAGATCGGCTGTCCTTTTGAGAACTAAGGGCCGCATTCAGGTATTGGGAGGGGCTGGCGGAGCTGTATAGTACGACGATGGGGATCTGCTGGCCGTTTTCCTCCAGGTAACCGGCATCCATGGAGAAAAAGAAACCCCATACAGGGTCCTTCAGGGTGACAGTCATGGTGTCTCCCTCCACGGATATGCTTTCCAAAACCTGGGGTTTCGCGGCAAGAAACCGCAGGTTCATGACAAACCAGCCGGGGATGCAGAGAAGCAGCACCACCGCCGCTGTGATGGCAGAAACACGCACCCGCTTTTTTTTCAAAACCTTTTTCACGTTTTTCATCCGTTTAAGGTTCTCTTTTTCTGTTTTCTCTTCTTTCACGGTCTCAGCCAGCGGACTTTCTTCCAACTTGTGAAATTCCTCCTGACAGGCTTCGCAGTCTTTCAGATGCTCCTCAACCATGGCGCTGCTCTCTGGGGAGCACACGCTGTCGTGGTACAGGGGCAGAAGGTCTCGAATCACAGAACAAGGGACTTTCATGATAATTCCTCCTTGATCTTTATTCTGGCCCGGTGGTAGGTTACACGAGCCCAGCTTTCCGTTTTCTCGAACAGCCCTCCGATCTGGGAAAAACTCAGTTCCCCGAAGGTCCGCAGCCAGAACACCTCTCGGTAGGGTTCCGGCAGGGTGTGGAGGACCTGGTGGATCCGCAAGGCTTCCTCGCGATCTCCCAAGCGCTCTTCCAGGTCTTGGGGGTCGGCCCAGTCCTCCGGGGGAGGTGGGGCGGTCCGATTTCGCTTTTTCAGCAGGGTGAAGTAGGTGTTTTTGGCGATCTGGCACAGCCACACACTGAGCCTGCACTCCCCGTGAAAGGAATCGATGGCTTTCAGGGCCTTGAAAAAGGACTCCTGGGTCACCTCCTCCGCCAGGGAAGGATCATGGCTCAACCGCAGACAGTAGCCATATACCATGTCAAAATAATCTGAGTAGATCTTCTCGAAATCCTCCATCTCCTCACCCCGCTTCCGTCAATAAGACTCCGATCTCGCCCGTTCGTTACAAGCCTCCATTTTTTCTTTCAGCATACCAAATCCCCCTCTCTTTGAAAAGGGGAAAATCCCATTGCGCTTTGGAAAAAAGCCAGGTATAATCGAGTCAGAAGAAACCGCTTTGGGAGGTGTTTTCCATGACATTGCTCACCTTTTCCGCGTTTATCATCCCCCTGTGGATCGCCCAGTTCGCCCTCTACTTTTACCTGCGCCGGGCCGGGATGATCCAAGAAAGCCTCATCGCCAAGTGTGCCGGTAGTTTCTTGGCGGTTGGCAGCGCGGCCTTTGCCTCTATCGCCAAGGGGGGCGTCTTGGAGGTGCCCCTGGTGTTCTGGTTCTTTGTGCTGTGCACCATAGCGGATGCCCTGTTGGAGATCAATTTCGTCCCCGGGATGCTGGTGTTCGGCGCCGCTCATGTGTGTCTGATCCTCTGGTTGTGGGGACAGGCCTCTCCCACCTGGTGGAGCCTGGTCTTGTGGGCAGCGGTCTATCTGCTCACCGCCCTTCTTTTCCGCAAGGAGCTCCCCAACCTGGGAAAACTCACTGTGCCCTTTATGCTGTATCCGGCGCTGCTGGGGGGCAGCGTGGCTCTGGCGGTGCCTCTGCCGTTCCTGTTGGGGGCCCACTGGTGGCCGGTGGCCCTAGGCGGAGTAATGTTTTACGTCTCCGATATGCTGGTGGCGAAAAACCAGTTGTCCCACTGGGGAAAGAAGTGGCAGAAGCCCATCATGGCCCTGTATTGGGGTGCTCTGTACCTGATCAGCGTAGGGCTGTGGCTGTGAAAGGAGAGAGACCATGAAGATCAAGCTGCGCACTGTTGTGGTAGACTGCAAAGACGCTCAAGTGACCTCGGCGTTTTATTCCAAACTTCTGGGGTGGGAGATCACCGTCCGGGAGCCGGACTGGGTGCTGATTCGCGACCCCAAGGGAGGCACGGGACTTTCCTTCCAGACGGAGGAGAACTATGTCCGCCCGGTGTGGCCGGAGGAGCCGGGGAAGCCCACCAAGATGCTCCATTTGGATTTCCTGGTGGACGATCTGCCTGAGGCGGTAGCCCATGCGCTTGCCTGCGGCGCGGTGAAATCCCCTCGGCAGTTTTTGGAGGATCGGGGAGTGGTGGTGTTTTTTGACCCGGACGGCCATCCCTTCTGTCTGTTTGAGGATCCGGGATATTCCTGGGAAGAATAAGCAAATAAAAAGAAAAGGGCCTCCGTTATGGAGGCCCTTTCCTTTTTCGGGGAAATATTCAGAGAAGATCTTGTACGCTGTTTCAGTTGGGGAAGGTCAGCCGCACTGTAGTGCCCTTGCCCTCCACGCTTTCCAGGGAGACTTTCGCGTTGTGGAATGCCGCACCGTGCTTGACGATGGACAATCCCAGGCCGGTGCCGCCGATCTCCTTGGAGTGGCTCTTATCCACTCGATAGAACCGCTCGAATACCCGGTCCACATCTCCCTGAGGAATGCCGATGCCCGTATCCGTCACGGTAATAGTAGGGCCTTCCGGCAGGGTTTCCGCCGTCACCGTCACCCGGCCGTTTTTCTTGTTGTATTTCACGCCGTTGTCCACCAGGTTGTAGACCATTTCGTCCACGATGCTCTTCACGCCGTTTACCATGGTCTTGTTCCCCTGCACGGAGATCACAACGCCGTTTTTCTTGGCGGAATCCTTCAAGCGGTCGGCCACATCACGGGCCAGGGCCGCCAGGTCGAAATCTTCCCGTTCCAGCTGCACATCCTCCTCGTCCAGGCGGGACAGGTTCAGAATGTCGTCCACCAGGGAGATCAGCCGCTGGGACTCCACGTAGATGTTTCCGGCGAACCGGGGAATGTCCTGAGGCTTCACAATGCCGTTCTGGATGATCTCCGCAAAACCGGAGATGGAGGTGAGGGGAGTTTTCAGCTCGTGGGACACGTTGGCGGTGAATTCCCGCCGCAGGTTTTCCCGTTCCTCCCGCTCGGTGATGTCCAGGATCACCACATGGAACGGCCGCATGTAGATCGGGGCGCTGCTGGACAGCGTGTGGATGTGGTCGTAGGCGATCGTTGTACGCGTGCGGTTGAATACCCCGGAGCGTTGGGTGATGCCATGGTCGTCCGTCCGATAGCCCGTCGTCAGCCATCGCACGACCGGGGAGACGAGCATCCATGCCGCAATCAGCCCGATCACCGCCACGATGACCGCCATGACGACCGCCGAATCACGGTTCGGTACGGCAATGGCCAGCACGGG
>ENA-OPRR01002959-OPRR01002959.1-human-gut-metagenome-genome-assembly--contig:-NODE-2959-length-10246-cov-7.670592_pt1 | contig 10246 bp, 6 predicted proteins | sample MGYA00241796_ERZ501883 | MGnify/ENA primary metagenome ERZ501883 (study PRJEB25962, sample SAMEA2042406) | human gut metagenome | biome: human gut; feature: human-associated habitat; material: faeces...
TAGTACAAACCACCGGCTAAGCCGGTGGTTTTGATTACGATTATTTAGCTTTTACACCTTTAGAACCAGACCAGTTAGAATAATAAGTTTTACCACCAGATTTCAATATTGTGCGGATTCTTACATAATATTTTTTCTTAGATTTTAGTTTTTTTATTGTTACACTTGTTTTTTTGTATCCAGAAACCTTCTTGATCTTACTCTTAGAAAAATTAGGTTTTTCACTGTACTGAATCTGATAACCAGAGATTCGTTTTGTTGGCATTTTGGTGGAAAGCTTTTTCCAACGGACAGTGAATGATTTTTTCTTAGCTTTTACAGATCTTAAGCTGCAGTTTTTAGGAAGAATCTGATAAGAAATCGTTTTACTTCCCGTATAGTCACCACGGAAATTAATCTGAGCCTGATAGGTACCAACATTTTTTCCAGTTTTCTTATAAAGGATCTCATAAGAAGAAGGAGAAAGCTTTTTGCCATTGCGATCTGTGATCGTGACAGATGGTTTTAGAACTTTTCCATTGTAGGTGTTTTTGGTAATTGTATAAACAGCAGGCTTTGCAATTGTCTGTACAAGCTGGCTGTCATTACAAATACTACATCGTTTTATGATACTTCCATCCTGAGTTGGTGTAGCTTCGGTTCGTATATTTTTATAGTGATGAGATTCACATTTTTCAACATGAATCTTGATGACAGCGGTGGAAGCAAGCTTATCATTTGTCATAAAAATATCTGGTTTTGAAGCTGTTGCATAGCAGTTTTCGTCAATCACATATTCAAGGTAAATCGTTCCAGGTGCTGTTGCATTTAAACTCACTTTTCCAGTACGGTCTGTTGTGAGTGTTGCAATTTTTCCAGAAGTATCTTCATGACCAGTGGCATCGGTTAAGATCCAATGACCCCGATTCTGGTTAAATCCGATATAATCAGTACCAGCAGCATTGATTCCTTTTAGTTTGATATCAGAAACATTCATGGAGGTACCTGCTGGTAAGTTTTTATGATTTGTATTATCAGCAGTCTCAATCCGTGATAATGCCCGTGTAGAGATCAGACCGTCATAAGTAATGTTGATCGTCTTTAAATTAACACTGTAAGTAGCACCTGCGGATGACATCGGAATATACTGGGCAGTATTTGATAAAGCATAATGAAATGCCTGTTTTGTATCAGCATTTGAGGCAAAACTGCTCCATGTAACGTTACGGTTGGTATCTTTAATATTTAAGTTATCAGTAAGATAAGTCTTTAAATCTTCTCGGGCACTGATGCTATTGCTTCCAAAAATACCCAAAGTTGCGGTTGCAGCATTAGCCTCGTCATTGCTTGCATTGAGAACATGTTCTAATAACATCACTTTATAAGTAAGGATCACAGGACAGTTATATGTTGTCACTTCTTCGCTGTCAGAAGTAGTTCTCTTCATTTTGATCGCACTGTAAGCAGGAAGAGAAATGGATGATTTATCTTCTTTTTTCTCTGTTTTGCTGACAGAATCTTCTTTAGACCAACCTTTTTCTACAGTATTGGAATAATCAAATGTATAGTCCACAGAACCGCTTGCAAAAGCTCCAAAATTAACGCTTGTTCCAACAGTTACAGAGTGGCCCATTGTGTAAGAAGAACTTCCACTGATATTGCTTGTATGGGATACAGTGTTTTCTGTACTTCCTGTGTACTCAGCATTGGCACTCTGAGGAGTATCATTTGTAAAACTAGAAACAAAAGATTCGTTTTTATCAGAACCATCACTTCTTGTACGGATATAAGTAGTTCCAGCGTCTTCCTGAAGAACAGGGCTTACCTTGAAATCATAAAAGACAGCGATCAAGGCACTTCCATGTCCGCGTCGCCTGTTATCACCTTCAGATCTGTTCAGGCTCAAAATAGACCAAAAGACATCTTGATTTGTATTATCTTCCAGAGATTTAAAGCTGTTTGTTGCACTTTTGTCACTGGAATTCCAGCCTTTTTTGTTGCTACCGCTCGTATGCTGTGCCAGATAATATTCATATAATTTTTTACGGATATCTGTATTTGCATTACTAAGTGAATTACTATAATTAAAGCCGTTGCGATGAATATGCCATACATAACCGCCCTTATATTCATTATTGGATATTTTACCAGTGTTATTATATTCAGCGATCGTAGAATAACGCATAGCTTCCATTCTTGAGCTGTAATTGCTGGTACCAGACTGCGATTGACGATTTCGGTGAAGTATATAAGCGATGTCAAACCAGTCTTCTGCTGAAGTTGCATTTGGTGCACCAGATTTGGTGGAAGCATTTGTCTTTGTATGACTGCCACTAAGCATATCCTGATAAAATTTCAGCTTACTGGAGTTGAACGCATTTGATCTTACATTAAATGCGACAGAGTTTCCACTACATACTCCAGCAGATTCTTTTAAAGTTAAAGTATCAGGAACAGATGCAGGAGAAGCTGCCGATACATTAAATGCAGGGGAAATCCCGCTTAATAAAAATGATATGGAGAGAAAAGAAGAAAATATCCTCTTACCCCATAAGTTTTTCAGATTCTTTTTCATATATAAGACCTCCTTCACATAAAAATACCTTATTATCTCTGATTTTATTTTATGAAAAAGGTTGTTTGAGAAATAGTAACCGATAGTCACATGTTGATTTTGGAGTTTCGATGAAAAGACGTGACTCTAAGACACTATTTCATAAGGAAAAAAGATTATAAAATGATGTAAATGTCAAAAGTATAAATTACGTTTGTACTTGCATAAATGCGATCTTATGGAAAAGGAGAGTGGTATTATGAATAAGTTGAAAAAAGACAAGAAGATAACATATAAAATGATATCGGTATGTTTAAGTCTTGTTATGATGATCACAAGTTTTTTACCAATGACAGTGCAGGCAGCAGACAAAAATGAGATCATAAACTCGTTAAGTGATATTCCAGCAATATTGGAAGATAAAGATACGCAGGCACTCGGCAGTGGCAAGATTTATTATCGAAAAGCTGGTATTGATATTGCGGATGGAACGAACACAAGTAATTATCAGAAAGCATTGCAGACATCATTTCAAGATGACCAATATAAGATGAACACATCGACAAGTTCGTTAGTCAATGACTGGGAGTATTTGGGAGCTTGCCTCTTTGAAAGAGCCAGGGCGAATGATACACCAACGAAATATATAAAGAATCTAACAGTTTATGGAAAAAAAGATCTTCCAGAAGGTATGGTAGATAAATATCGATTTTTAGGACCAGAAATATTTGAAGGTACAGATAACAGTCTGAAAAATGCACAGAAAAAGGTAATAGATCAAATAAACAAGTTTGTAACAGTAAAAGAAGCACCTCAGTTATCAGATAGCAATGAAGAAGGTCCTGTTTACTATAAAACGATACTTTTGCCTGTGCTTTATGCTACAGGAAGAATTCAAATTCGAGCAATGACGGTATATTTTCATAATTTTAAGGTATCACCGATCTATCCAATGAATGAAGGAAGTTATCATCGTGAGATCAGTGATGAACAGGAACAAAGTCCAATGTATACGGCAGGTTACAATAATGACAGTGGAACGACAGTTTCTGGAACGCAGTCATTAACAAATGCGGTAAACTATACAGTTACAAATGCAGTAAATGGATCCAAATCATATACCTATGAAGAATCAGTGTCCGTAGAATATAAGAAAGCATTAGGTGTATTTGGAGAAATTACAGGGACTATTGGATTTAATACATCGCAGGCAATTGAAAATGGATGGTCTAATGAGAAAAGTGAAAGTAAGACAACAGAAACATCGTCCGAAGCAACAATAACATTACCACCATATACTGCAGCATATATCAGACAACAACAGAAAAAACAGAAGGCAGTGACTTATTATAAATGTCCAGTACTGATCAATTATGATGTAACGATCACAGGATGTGATGCAACAACATATGTGCTAGGAACATTCAGTGGAAGTAATGCAAGAGCATCCTTAAAAAACCGAGCAGTTTTTCATCCTACAGATACAGATAAAGATGGAATCAGTTGGATAAATATTAAGAATAATCAAACAGCAGACAAAGCGATCAACCGCATTAGCCGAAACGTTTTAATGTGTACAGCAGGTGGTTCTTACACAGAAGATCTATTGACAACAGAGAGTAAAGTTGATGAACTGATCGCAACAAGACCGCTTACTAAAGTTGTGGCAGACAGGTATGATCAGGCAATGAAGAGTGGAGAGAGTTTCTCATTAAATCAGATTCAATTGAATGGAATGAACGAAAAAGATGCTGTATATTATGGATTTCAAAGTAAATATGGTACTTGGAAAGTAACAAATGTCGATGGAAATCCAATAGAAAATGGAGATATTACATTAAGTGGTGGAAAAGGTGAGCAGAAAGTCATAGCACAAAAAGAAGGCACTTATTATCTGACATATTTTATTGATGAAGATCAATATCATACAATAACCAATATGAACCATTATGCAACAAACCAGACCGTCACAAGACCAACGGTTAAATTTACCGTAGAAAAAGTGCCAGTAAATAATAACACGTCAGATACAAAAAAAGATGATCAAACGAACAATACAGGCAAGAATGATCAGCAGATCAAAAATATCATGATCAGTGCGATTTCCGACAAGATCGCTTCAGGCAAAAAGATCAAACTGACAACTAATCTGCCAAAGGACAAAGTAAAATGGACGACAAGCAATTCCAAACTTGCCACAGTAGATAAAAATGGAGTCGTAAAGATCAACAAAAAAGCAGCAGGCAAAAAGGTTATCATCACAGCAATAGCAACAGATGGAAGCGGTAAAAAGAAAACATTTGTGATCCGGGTTATGAAAGGTGAAGTAAAGAAGATCACGATCAAAGGAAAGAAGAGTGTTAAAGCAGGAAAGACAGTGAAATTAAAAGCTGTAGTCAAAGCAAGCAAAGGAGCTAATAAAAAACTTCGTTGGACATCAAATAATACAAAATATGCAACTGTTACATCAAGTGGTAAAGTAAAGACAAAGAAAGCAGGAAAGAAAAAGACCATAAAGATCACAGCGATGGCAACAGATGGAACTAATAAAAAAGCAACGATCAAGATCAAGTTAAAATAAGATCATAAAAAACAACGACGTAAGTATTCTATTCAAAAGAATAAGATGCTTACGTCGTTTGCTTTAGGATTTTATCGGAATTTCCTATGCAATAAAAATTATTAATTTGAAATTTCCTGATAAGTATTCAGATCGTCAGGTAAGGTCACAGTCACAGATTTTCCAGGATTATGATAAGTCAGGTTCATTTTTAAAGTGATCGAACCTGTCTCATTGTCACCGCTTTCCATAACCATCTGGATGGATTCTTTTACAGGAAGATCTTTGTCATTCAATGTTTTTGTACCGGTCAAAGAAGAAACCTTAATGGAATTACTTCCACCAGTTACAGTTGTCATCTGGGAGGTAACATCTTTGACGTATTGATTCAATCCATCATTATTGATACTGTATTTAAGAACAGTATTTCCATCCTTTTCACTAAGTTTCAGATCTTTGTAATATTTTGCAGGCAAAGAAGTCTGACCTGTGGTTGACTGAATCTGTTTTTGAAGACCTGCGATATCCATTTTTATTTTCTGCTTTGTTCCATTGGTGTTCATGTAATAATAACCATCAGAATAATACATATTCATATCCATAGTCTGCCCAAGCATGTTTAAGGTAGAAGTCATAGACATTTTTAACTGATCTTTATCAACAGTCTGTAGTTTTGTGTCAAAATTCATCTTGATCGTAACGTTTGAGGATGAAGAAGCCTCACTATTTGCGATCTTATAAGAAGCTTCTCCACTGAAATCAGCATCTTTTAATTTGGAACTATGTTTAAGACTTGATTCCAAAACTTCTTTCGCAGTACGTTTCTTCTGACAGCCGCTGATCGAAAAAAGCAGCATACAGGAAAGAAGCAATGCAGTCACTTTTTTTATTCTAATTTTCATAATGAATCCCTCCATGAAAGAGTTAGTAGTTATTAAGTTTAGTTTACCATATAATCATAATTTTGTGTTAAACTAAAAATAAGAATAGGAACGGAGGTACTTGAAATGAAAAAAACAGTATACCTGACATCAAAACAAGATGGATTAAAACTACATGTACTGCTTATGGAACCAGAACAATCTCCAAAGGGAATCGTACAGATCTGCCACGGTATGGCAGAACATAAAGAACGCTATGAGCCTTTTATGCAAATGTTGTGTAACAATGGCTATATCAGTGTGATCCATGATCACAGAGGTCATGGTAAGAGTGTCAAAGATGCGGTAGACCTTGGATATTTTTATGATGACAGTGGAAAAGCGATCATAGAAGATGCTCATCAGGTAACAACATGGATGAAAGAACGATATGGGGGAGAACTTCCATATCATTTGTTCGGACATAGTATGGGATCCTTGGTGGTTCGTTGTTATCTGAAAAAATATGATGATGAGCTGGATTCTCTGATCGTATGTGGAAGTCCAAGTGAAAATAAAGCAGCAAAGGCAGCAGGATTTCTTGCAAAAACTGCTTGTAAAATGGGAGCACACAAAAAAGGAAAGTTCTTCCAGAAGATGGCACTTGACTTATATGGAAAGGCATTAGGAGAAGATGAATCCGAAAATGGCTGGATCAGTTATAACAAAGAAAATGTAAAATCTTATGATGAAAATCCATTGGATGGATTCGTATTTAGTAATAATGGATTTTTAAATCTGTTTTTACTAATGGATGAAACTTACAACAAAAAAGGATGGCAGGTAAAACATCCGTCACTTCCGATCTTGTTTATCGCAGGAGCAGATGATCCATGCATTGGTTCAAAGAAACAATATGCACAGGCAATGACAACTTTAAAAAAGCGAGGGTATAATCAGGTACGTGGAATGTTATTTTTAAATCGGAGACATGAGATCTTAAATGAAGATGATGTAGAGAAAGTTTATGATGCGGTATTGCATTTCTTAGAACAGCATTCCAAAAGAGATGACTGATAGTAACTAGGGAGATAAGAAAGAGCGTGATAAACTAGAAGCAAGATCATGAAAGGGGAGGAAAGTTCGTGGAAAAATGGTTTCGTCAGATATTGCAGGGAGAACATTCACTGTTTCGGTTATCTCTTCCATTTCGGGTAAGATTATTTAATGTGCTTGCATTAGTTGGTGGAATGATCAGTCTGATCAATGGAATTTCATCATATGCGAATAATCAGGATAGTGTGATTCTCGGATTGAATCTTGGGATTGCAGTGTTGTCTTTCGTGTTGCTGTTTTATGCATACAAAAGTGGCAGATATCAGTTTTGTTATGTTGTTACGATCATTATGATCTTTCTTATGATGTTCCCATATTTATTTTTTAAATCTGGCGGTTACAAGGGCGGGATGGTTTCTTTTTATATTTTTGGGATCTTATTTACAGTCTTTATGTTGGAAGGAAAGGTAATGTTTTTTACAGCATTTATGGAAATGGTCGTATATATAGCAACGATCATGATCGCCTATCAAAATCCGCAGATGGTTGTATGGTTTTCCTCTGAAAAAGAAGTTGTGATGGATCTGTTGATAGGATTTTGTGCATCTAGTATTTCGGTGGCAGCAGTGATGTATCTGCATTTTCGGATGTACAACAAACAACAAGAGATCTTAGAAGAAGCAAGGATCGAAGCACAGTCAGCGAACAAGGCAAAGAGTACATTTCTTGCTAATATGAGTCATGAGATCCGGACTCCGATTAATGTAATGCTTGGAATGAACGAGATGATCCTTAGAGAAAGTGAATGCGAAGAAATCCGTCAATATGCAAAAAGTATTGAACGTTCTGGAGGTTATCTGATCTCATTGATCAATAATATTCTGGATATTTCAAGGATTGAATCCGGAAAAATGGAGATTGAAGAAGGAAAATATGAACTCAGGCAGCTGCTTGATGAAGTGATGTTGATCGCAGAGAAACAGGCGGAACAAAAGTCGTTAAAAATGAATCTGATATTTGATAAGACCTTGCCAGCGTATCTGATCGGTGATGTGATACATATCAAACAGATTCTTTTGAACCTGATCAATAATGCAGTAAAATATACCAAAGAAGGTCAGATTGATATTAAAGTCAGTAAAAATGCAGAGGAAACGAAGCTTATTTTCGAGGTAAAAGACACAGGGATCGGGATTAAAGAAGAAAATTTGCCCGTTTTGTTTGATGCATTTATGAGAGTAGACTCTAAGAAAAATAAGAAAATCAAAGGAACCGGATTAGGACTTGCGATCGCAAAACAGCTGGCAGAACAGATGGACGGTATGATCTGGGTAGAAAGTGTATACGGCAAAGGAAGCAGTTTTTTTGTGCAGCTTCCAATGAAGAAGGTATCTGATGGGAAGATTTCAAATGTTGAATGGAAGGAAACGGATGAACGAAAGAGAAGATCATTTGTTGCACCGCAGGCAAAGATTTTAATTGTAGATGATAATCCGGAAAATCTCATGGTGACAAGATCACTTCTGAAGCGTACAGCTGTGTTTGTGGATACAGCAGCCAGCGGAGAGGAATGTGTCCACAAAGTCAGGCAAAACGTATATGATCTGATATTACTTGATTATATGATGCCGCAGATGGATGGGATCGATACGATCCGGGAATTAAAGAAAGATGTACAATTTCATATTCCAGTGATCGCTTTAACTGCTGATGTGACGAAAGGGATTGAACAGACATTTTTAAGAGAAGGATTTTGTGCGTATCTTTCAAAGCCAGTGATGTGGAGCAAATTAGAAGATCTGCTGATAAAATATTTGAGAGATGATCTTGTATTTATTCGTGAGGATCTGAAAGAAGAACAAAAGATCAAAGATGAAGAATTTAAGCAGCTGAAGGGGCAGTTAAAAGAAAATGATATAAAGATCGAAGAGGGGCTTAGACTTCTGGATGGAGACTTTATGCAGTATTGTAAACTGATGGAATTCTTTACAGAGTACCAAGAAGAATATATGAGACAGATGCAGCAGTTGATGACACAAAAGGAAGTGAAAGTCGATGAGATCACAAGGATGATGCACACCTTAAAGAGCAATGCAAAAGCGATAGGTGCGATTCATTTGTATGAGATCGCAAAAGAAATGGAAGATAGAGGGAAACAAAAGGATATGGAATACATCATGTCTGCATATAATCTGCTTAAATTGGAGTGGGGACGAGTATTTAAGGCATCACGGGAATTTATTGAACAGACGAAAAATGTTCTGTTTGATCAGAAAAAAGAGGAAGAAAAAGACAAGCAAAGTAAAGAAGAAATCAAAGAAAAATTAAAAATATTTATCACCAGATATCAGGCGAAAGAAGCGAAAGAACAGATTCAGTATTATCGAAAAGGCAAGATATCTGAGGAAGAAAGAAATATCTTGAAAGAGATGGAAATACGGATCGATCAGCTTGATTTTGATGAAGCAGAAATCCTTATGAAACGATGGGAGGGAATGGAATGAGAGAGAATCATATTTTGATCATAGATGATGATCTTATGCTTCTAAAGACAGCAGAAGAGATTTTATCTGACCAATATAATGTCAGTGTCGCAAAGAGTGGAATACAGGCATTAAATCTGTTAAATAAAAATATCATTCCAGATTTGATCTTATTAGACATTGATATGCCACAGATGGATGGATACGAAACATTAGAAGAAATCAAAAAAATCCCAAGGTGTGAACTGATCCCGATCATATTTTTAACTGGATTTTCAGAAATGGATTATGAAGTAAGGGGCTTGAAAGCAGGGGCAGTTGATTATATCGTAAAGCCATTTGCAAAAGAAATCTTACTTGCCAGGGTTGAACGGCATTTGGAACGATATCAGCAGAGACAGCACAAACAATCCATGGAATTATCAGATTATGCCAAGCAGATCAAAAGCCAGTTAACACCAACAGAATGGAAGATTGCAATAGCGATCGCAGAAGGAATGGAAAACAAGGAAATTGCAGAGTCTATGCATTATTCTTATGGGTACGTGAAAAATCTTGTGGCAAGGATCTTCTCAAAATTAGAGATTGAAAAACGCCGGGAATTAAAAAAGCTAATGGTCAAGGAATAAATTTTAAGTTGTAGTTGGCTAACTGTAGATTTTGAGTATATGATAAAAAATAAATAAGCAACCGAAAGCACAGCGGTGGAATTTTGCTCACATTTTGAACAAATCGCTGATCCGCCCAATTTCCT
>ENA-OPRR01002961-OPRR01002961.1-human-gut-metagenome-genome-assembly--contig:-NODE-2961-length-10240-cov-6.304860_pt1 | contig 10240 bp, 8 predicted proteins | sample MGYA00241796_ERZ501883 | MGnify/ENA primary metagenome ERZ501883 (study PRJEB25962, sample SAMEA2042406) | human gut metagenome | biome: human gut; feature: human-associated habitat; material: faeces...
GGTTGCCATGCTTGACGATCTTCACGCCCGCCGCAGCTGCGGCCACGGAACCCATCGTGGATAGGTTCACGGTGGCGAAGCCGTCACCGCCGGTTCCGACGATGTCGGTGGTCTCACCGGACACGTTGAGCGGCACGGCGTGGGAGACCATGGCCTTTGCGGCGCCACACACCTCGTCGGCGGTCAGTCCCAGCTGCTGCTGCATAGCGAGCGCGGCACCCACGGCGGCCGGATTGGCGTTACCTTGCATCAGGTCGTCCACGAACCACTCCGATTCCTCAGCGCTCAGGTGGTCTCCCCCGACCAGCTTGGTGAGAATCGACTTCCATGTGATCTCGGCCATGATGCCCTCCTTGGCGTTTCCTACGCCGTGTGATGTATGTTCGCCGCTCATTGTAATGGTTCGTCATTTCAAGGCCCTGAATCTTCCATATTGCAAAATATGGCGCTATTGCTGTTTTCGTGGATGTCGGTTCGTCGTCGAGCCGTTGGTTTCGTAAGCGTGAGGGGCGTTCCCGCGTATTCTGTTTTCCGACCAAAGAAATGAATCACGAAGAACGCCTGGGCAAAAGCCCATTCACCGGATTGCCGAACGTCAAAGGCACGGTTGCAGAGGATGCGCGGATCACGGATTCGCCGCCGCGTTCCGAACCCGTGCTCGAGATCCGGGTGCGTCCACGTGCGGGTATGCTCCGATGCTCCCGATGCGGAAGGAGGCGCCGCGGGTATGACCAGGGCGGCGGCGTGCGCCGCTAGCGTGGCCAGGACTTCGGGGCTGCTGGCGCGTCGAACTGGTCGCCGCCATGCCGCGCGTGGACTGCCCGAGGTGCGGCGTCGTGGTCGCCTCCGTGCCGTGGGCGGAACCGGGCAGCCGGTTCACCAGGGATTTCGAGGCGGAGTGCGCGTGGCTGATGACGGTCGCGAACCAGAAGACGGTCAGCGGTTTCCTTCATGTGTCGTGGAGGACCGCCGGCACCGTCGCCCGTCGGGTCGCGGAACGCGTCAAGGCGTCGATGCCGTCGCCGTTCGACGGCCTGCACGCGATCGGCGTGGACGAGACCAGCCATCGCAAGGGCCACACGTACATCACCGTGGTCGTCGACCACGAGCGGCACCGGGTCATCTGGGCGCACGACGGGGTCGGCGGGGACGTGTTCGACCTGTTCTTCAAGGCGTTGACGCCCGAACAGCACGCCTCCATCAGGGTCGTCACCGGCGACGGGGCCCGCTGGATCGACCCGTGCGTCGGCCGGTGGCGCCCGAACGCCGAACGCGTATTGGACGGCTTCCACATCGTCAGCTGGATGACCGACGCGCTCGACAAGGTCAGGAAACGCCTGTGGAACCAGGCGCGCCGCGACGGCGATGAGAAGACCACGAAGCGCATGCGCGGCGTCAAATACGCGGTCCTGAAGAACCCCGGCGACCTGACCGACAGACAGTCCGAGGCGTTCGGGAACCTGCGGAACACAGGCCCCAAGGGCCAGCTCTACCGTTCATGGCAACTCAAGGAACTATTGAGGACCCTGCTCAAGCACCCGCTCGAACAGGCCAGGGGCGAGTTGAGGCACTGGGTGTTCCGGGCCTCGCATAGCCGCATCCCCGAGATCGTCGAGCTTTCCAAAAAAAAATCAGGAGACGCCGCCCCGACATCCCACGCACCATCGAACCGGGCTGCTCCAACGCCAGGCTCGAGGCGTTCGACAACAGGATCAAGGCCACCATCCGCATGGCCTACGGCTTCCACCGCGTCACCAACCTCATCGCCCTGATCATGCTCCGATGCGGTGGACTCGACATCCGACTACCACAACCCACGATCTAACCCACGAAAGCAGCAGAAGCCTCTAAGAAGTCCGCTCTCTCCATTAGCACGCGAGCAAAATCCAATCTCATCGCGCCCCCAAGAACGAAGTAATATACCGATTGAGCATTGTGACACCGCTATGAGTCTGCTCAAGGAGTTGTCGGTTGCCTTCAATGCGTTTCTCTAATCCTTTAATGGTTTGTCCGGATTGATCAGCATCTGTTCCTTTGATAACAACAGCTTGCTCCTCCGACTCTTGCTTTTCTTCACGCCTAGCATTTACTTCATCGGCAACCTCGCTCAGTAAATGATTCTTAAGCTGTCGTTTAGCCTCCTGAAGCCTCATGGCAAAAGATTGAGCCACCTATGCGATGGATTTGCGAACTATCTTCAAGAATCGTCTAGGCCAAAATCCGGCACTCTCTATTATGGGCCATGGAAAGAATAGCTTTGGCTCTTCAAGTACTTGTGTAAGCAGAATATCTAATCCTGCTTACCGGTTATTAGCGTCTGACCTCGACTGGCTTGTCGGGGCGGGCGTCACCATCGCGGCCTATAACGTGGACGAACCATGTACGCCTCTCGAAATATGCAAGAAACGGAACTTGTTCAAACTTTTCTACAACGATGTCAGTCTACTGACCGAATCGCCCCTACGCAAAACGCAAACCGCGCTCGATGTGCTCGGCCTGCGCACGCCAGCACGGAGGGGGCGAATCACCTACTTGCCCATCTACATGGCCGGACCGTTCCTCAACGAATAATTTTCCCCTAGCCGGTAGACCACTACGCCAATACCCCTCAGCATCCTCCCAGTGAACGTTTAGTGAATTTGTTCTGAACTAATCGCTACAATATGCGGGTACGTTGTTGTGACGAGGGTACAGGTGAATGGCAGTGAGCAGACAGTGCAAAACGCGCGGCAATCGCACGAAGACGGGAACCTCCCAGCTCGGGGTTCCCGATTCTTCCGAGGCGGCCCATCATTCTGCATCATCGGCTAGGTCCCGTTTCAGTCCGCGAGTCGGATTGCTCACGTTTGTTGCTTCTCGGCGCCGCGTTCACCAACCCAAAACAGATTCAGCAGAGACTACTGTGCTCGCTGACGAAATCGAGGATTTGGATACCACTACACCCGATTCTGCGGATACTGGGATTGCCGAAACCAGCGCTGATTCGCTGAACTCTGCATCGGAAGTCAGCAATGACGATATCGACAATGCTCAGGCTGAATCGAACGCTAAAGATTCCGACACCGAAGACACCACCGCAAAAGACCAGAGAAGCAAAAAGACCAATAGCCGAAAGCATAAGAAACCACAGAAACCGAATAAAATCAAAGCATCGCTTGCCCGTTTGAACCAATTCATCAAAGCAAATGCTGCGCCTATTCTGACTTCCAAATTCGCACAACTCCTGATTTCAGCTGCGGTAGCGCTCCACAAACTATGGAAGAAACGCCCAAAGTGTCCGTACACGTTGTATGTCGTAGTGATGGCGCTGATTGACGCAGCAGCCGTAACCTTCATTCAGTGGGGCATGTATTCCGAGCCGAAGTATGACGACCCGAACGCGGTGGATAGCACTACCAAGATTCTCAACAGCGTAAACGGCCAACTCACCAGATTCGTGACGCAAATGTGGCTAGAAGAAGACAAGCTCAACTGGCTTCTTAATTTCCTAGCTCTCGGCATGGTCTACTTGGTGCTGGTATTTGTCATTAACCGGTTCTGGGTGGCGACCGCCGTATTCGCCATCACGATGAGCGTGTACGCCGTAGCGAACAGTATCAAGATAATACTGCGCAACGAACCAATTCTCCCCTCCGATCTCAGCTTCCTGTCCAGCGGCAACGGTGGCGAAATCACTTCGTTCATTCCCAAAAGCAGTCAGGCATTGGTAGACGGCACCATCACCATGCTCATCTGGCTGACGGTCATCTGCCTGATACTGCAATTCGTAGACGGACGCCGTTGTGTCATCCCATTCCACTGGTGGCGTCCATTCCGTAACGTGAAAACGATTATCGGCAATGTCACCCGCATTATCGCAGCGGCAATGAGCATCACGCTGCTGTGCTCGTTCACATGGACGCTCAGTGTTCCAGGAGCTTGGGGATATGAATGGGCAAAGTCTTGGGGTGATTCACCGCAACTCTGGAGTGCCGAAGGTGATGCAGCAAACAACGGTCCTGTCATCAATTTCCTGCGCCTCACGCACCCGAAAATCATGGATAAGCCCGAGGGGTACAGCCAGGAAACGATGGAAGAGCTGGCCAAGAAATACAGCTCCGAGGCAAACCAGATTAATGGAACGCGTGCTAATAACCTCACCGATAACACCGTCATCATGATTCTTTCGGAGAGCTTCTCCGACCCAACACGCGTGCCCGGCATCGCCTTGGCCGAAGACCCGATGCCCAACATCCGAGCCCTGAAAGAAACAACCACCTCCGGTCTGATGCTCTCCCCAGGCTTCGGCGGAGGCACCGCGAACATCGAGTACCAGTCGCTCACCGGATTGGATCTTGCCCTGTTTGACGATTCGATGCAATCCATGTACCAGGAGCTCGTCCCGCATCAAAAGAACCCATTCGCGTGGAATCAAATCTGGAATGCCGAATACGGCAAATCCGGTTCCGTGGCATTCCACTCGTATTACAAGAACATGTATCTGCGTGACGCGAACTACAAGAAGTTCGGGTTCAATAAGTTCTACACACTGGACAGCGAACCAGCAATTACACACCAAGACAGAACCGACAATTCTCCATATGTCAATGATGCAGCCTCATACCAGAACATCATCGACCAACTGAACAAAGAGGAACACCCTCAGTTCCTGCAGCTCGTCACCATGCAGAATCACATGACCTATGACAACTGGTACTTCAACAACCAGTTCGAACAGGCGAATGTCACCGAAAACCTGAATGATTACGAACGCGGACAAATCAATACCTATGCAAAGGGCGTGAGCATCACCGATCAGGCAACAATCGACTTCCTGAACCAGCTGAATGCCATGGACAAACCCATAACCGTGATTTTCTACGGTGACCATCTGCCCAGCTCCTATCAGACTGCCGCAGCAGATAAAAACAATACATTGGCATTGCATCAAACCGATTACTTCATCTGGTCGAACCAAGCATCCGCCTCAGCTGGCGTAAAACTCGATGCTAGCAACACTGCATACACGTCTCCGAATTACTTCATGGAGATGGCAGCCGAACACATGAACGCCAAGGTTTCGCCGTATCTCGCATTCCTTACTCAGACACGAACCGATATCCCTGCACTAGAACGTCTGGTGATTGGCGCAGGCGGCTTCGATACAGACGCATCCACAGCGTATCTGGATCAGAACGGCAACGCAATCAAGCGTAAGGCACTGTCTAAGCAGGCCAAGAACACCTTGCACGACTATAAGCTCATCCAGTACGACATGACTGCCGGAAAGGGATATCTGAACGACACCAACTTCTTCACAGTGAAGTAATGCCAAACAAGAATGGCCATCTGCCGCGCATTGTGCAGGTGGCCATTCTTGTTTGTGTCTCATTTATATACTGGCATGTATGGCACAGACTGCAGTTGATCACAAGGCTCAATGGGAAACGGTGAACAGGGTCGTTTACCCCGTTAAAGACACTGATTTGACATTGCCCTTGTATGCAGTGAACTGGCATCCTTCCCATTTTGATGCGAACGTGTTCGATGAACGCGACAGCATGATGAGCGTCAATCTGAATGCTGTAAGCCGTTCGGATTTTCAGTAATCTCGTAGCTCATGGAAATAGGCCACTGGCCGATGATCCGCACGGCTTCACTGTCGATGCACGTACCGTCATCACATTGGAACCGAACACGCATATCTCGCTATGCACCTACTTCAATGCTTTCCCAGCGGGATATTGGCGGCACTGGACGCGCGTTAAGCAACTGCGTTTTCTTGCGGAGGCTACGGGTAAGGCGGGAAAACACTGCCGAACCCGCCCGGAAAATCAGGAGACGACGGCCCGACATCATCAGAACCATCCGGCTTGGATCCTCCAACTCCAGGCTCGAGGCGTCCGACAACAGGATCAAGGTCACCATCCGCATGGCCTATGGCTTCCACCACGTCGACAACCTCATCGCCCTCGTCATGCTCCGCTGCGGCGGACTCGACATACGCCTACCCCAACCAAGAACCTAACCCACGAAAACAGCAGAAGCCTCTAACATATTTGCTTATCCAAGGTATGAGAGATTTGTGGTACCTGTGGCTGGAAAAGGATAATGAGGGACTCCGAAAGGATGCTTAATGGTACGGGAGGAAAAACGGTATATCGATTCAATCGGCTTGTCGTATGTGGACGGATACTGATTATGCGCTTGGGGTTGGTGCGCGTATTGAGTGTGTGGTCGAACCAGCTGAAGATGAGTGGGGGTGTCATTGTTGACGTTCAAGAAAGCATGGCAGATACCAGGAAAATGATTTACCTACCTTCATATTTTGCGGTTTGGGCTGACACTAAAAGATGGGGGTGCGACTCACGGTTGCGCCCCCATCTTTTAGTGCGTCGCTGTCAGTGCCTCTTGTTGTATGCGATTTTGTTGGTGTCAATGACGAAGGTTTTGCGGTCATTCTTGGCCATGACATCCAGGATAATGCCGGCGATGATGAGCAGAAGACCAGCGATGACCAGCATCACCGCGCCGATCAGCGTGGGGAAGTGGGTGACCACGCCGGTCTTGGCGAATTCGAAGGTGACGGTGCCGCAGAGCACAATGCCGACGATGCCGATGATTAGGCCCAATCCGCCGAAGAAGGGGAGGGGCTTGTATTCGCGAATCATGCGGAAGATGGTGCTCATCACCTTGATGCCGTCGCCTACGGTGTCCAGCTTGGACACTGAGCCTTCGGGGCGGTCGCGGTACTGGATTGGCATCTCGTAGAGTCGCAGGTTGTTGTTCAGCGAGTGGATGGTCATCTCCGTCTCAACCTCGAAGCCTCGCGAGAGCACGGGATAGGTCTTGACGAAGGTGAAGTTGAACGCGCGGTATCCGGTCATGATATCGGTGACGTGCGCATTGAACAGGCCGTTGATGGAACCGCGGACCAGCCGGTTGCCGAAGTTGTGGAAGGGCCGCTTGTTCTCTTGGAAGTAGGTGGAGGAGAGCCGGTCGCCGATGACCATGTCGTAGCCGTCGAGCACCTTGGACACCATGGCGGGTGCCGCGTCGGCCGGGTAGGTGTCGTCGCCGTCGGCCATGACGTACACGTCCGCGTCGATGTCCTCGAACATGGCCCGGATCACGTTGCCCTTGCCCTGGCGGGGCTCGCGGCGAACGATGGCGCCTTCGGCTGCGGCGATCTCGGCGGTGCGGTCGGTGGAGTTGTTGTCGTACACGTAGACCGTAGCACCCGGCAGCGCGGCCTTGAAATCTCGTACTACCTTGCCGATTGTGACCTCCTCGTTAAAACAAGGAAGAAGCACCGCAACGGAAGGCTGATTATTCTCGAACATGGTGGTTACTATACTTGTTGGCCAGTACCCGTGACGACACTTAAGGAAGTATTTTGGCAACAAAGCGACTGCAAGGGACGCGTTACTCTAAGCCATCACCTCTTGCTGCCCGAGGTTTTCTTATCCGCCTGATAGCGGTATTCATATGCGCAGCAGTGGCGTCAAGCATGGTTATGTCGGCGTATCCAAGCATTCGCGAACGTCTGTTTCGGCTGGCTCCTGTTGCTTCAACGGAGTCTGTTCCGGTGCTGTGCATCCGGTTCCTGCTGATATTGATGTCTCTGCTGGTGATTGGCGTCATGATTGCTTTTGGCGTGAAGCCGGTGGGTATGTGGATGCACCGCCATCGCTTCATACTCGGAGCAAGTGTCATAGCGGCTTGCGTGCTGTTGAATATTAGCGGCTCATCCATAGGCATGTGGAATTACTGGCTGGGACATGACATGTCTACGGACGTGGTATGGGGAACCCCTCGCATAATGCGAACCGACGAATATGTGGTGGGCACTCCTCTGGCTTTTTCGCAAAGCTACTCCGGGTATAGCTACTTTAATGATTTGTTTGGCAATAAACCGGCGGACATGTTCATCGTCAAGGATGCACCTGTGCTGGCTCTTGCCGAGTTGTTTAGGCCGTTCCATTGGGGGTATATCCTCTTCGGCAGTAGCCGAGGACTTGCTTTTTATTGGTCTGCGCGCCTAGTGGTACTTTTCTTGGCCGCATATGAGTTCTTCCTCTGCATCAGCAATGATCGCCGGCAGGAGAAACACAAGGGTGTAGCGTTCGTTGGTGCAATCCTCATTGCATGTGCCCCGTTGGTGCAATGGTGGTTCGCAGTCAACGCACTGCCTGAGATGCTTATCGCAATATTCGTGTCCATCGTGTGCTTTGATCGATATCTTGGCGATACCGAGTCTGGCCATAGGGCCGCATATGCCGCAGTGATTCTGATATGCGCCGGGATGTTTGCACTGACCTTGTATCCCGCATGGCAAATCTCTCTGGGTTATCTTCTTGCGGGGCTGATTCTTTGTATTGTCATACGGCATTGGGGACATATTCGAATTTCAAGGAAAGACGCCCTGATTTTTGTGGGCGAAATTGCCTTATTCTGTGTGATTCTTGGCTCTGCAGTGGTGACTTCGTGGGGCACGATTCAATCCATGCTGCACACGGCATATCCGGGCGCAAGGCAATCCATCGGAGGAGGGCTGCCCCCTCTGTCGCTGATATCATCCGTGGGCACTCTCTTTTTCCCGTTCAAGGATTATGCCGTTGACTCTGTAACAACAAATATGGTTGAGGCATCACGTTTCGTAGATCTATTCCCGCTCGGAATAATTCTTGCCGTATTCGGCATGATAAAGCGCAAAAAAGTGGATGTGCTTAGTGCCTGGCTTATTGCAGTCATAGCGTTGTTCTCAGTATTTGCCTGCGTGGGTATGCCGCTTTGGCTTTCTAAGATAATGATGCTGACTTCTGTGACTAGCGGCCGATGCGTGGTGGTTTTGGGCGTTGCGAATATCGCAGTGTTGGTGCGTGCGGCGGCCATTATCGATGGCAGACTTTCTTGGAAGCAGTCATTACTGGTGACTTTTGTGTTTGCCGTGATATTGGCATGGGCTAATCATGCGATGTATCTCTCGTACATTGGGCGGCTGCTGGTCGTGGCGTGTTTTGCCATAGCAGGTTTGCTCAGTTTCGCTGTTCTGAATAACGGCGTAATTGCTCGCACAGTTGTGGCGCCAATTGTGTCCGTTGGGCTGTTGGTATCAGGTTTGTCTGTGAATCCTGTGCAGTATGGGAGTGCGCCCGTGACTAAGCAGCCGCTGATACAACAAGTGCAGTCGCTGCGATCTGAGAATCCAGGAATGTGGGCAATAGATGACGCATTCGGCTCTCAGCTGGCGAATCTTGCAGTGGCAAATGGAATACACACATTGAATGCTTTGGAAGTCACTCCTGATCTTGCCACATGGAAGAAGCTTGATCCCAATGGACAATGGGAAGAAATCTACAATCGGTATGCATTTGTTTCTGTGATCGTCGTGGAACAGGAGTCGGCCGATGTGTTCACATTAGTCGCGCCTGATTCGTTTACCGTGCATGTCACGCCGGAGCAATTGCGCAAGCTAGGTGTGAGCAATGTGCTTTCTCCGCAGAAACTGGATGCGATGCAGTTCAATGGGTATTCGTTCGAGCGCATTGGCGAAACGATTGATGGGCGAACCCCATATCGAATTGTTCAACACCAGTAACAATGTCTTTTCTCGCCGTCTCGGTATGCCTGACGGTATGCTGTAGGTTATGGCTGAAGAACTGTTTACTCCCCATAACATCATTGTGACCGGTGGTTGTGGTTTCATCGGTTCGAATTTCGTGCATTACGTGGTGAATAACCATCCCGAGACGCATGTGACGGTACTGGACGCGTTGACCTATGCGGGCAACATCGAGAACATCGCGGGGTTGTCGCAGGACCGTGTTGAGTTTGTGCATGGCAATATCTGTGATGCCGAGCTGCTCGACAGGATCGTACCGGGCCACGATGCGATCGTGCATTATGCGGCTGAATCGCATAACGACAATTCGATCGCGGATCCGGAGCCTTTTTTGAAGACGAATGTTGAAGGCACGTTCCGTCTGTTGGAGGCGACCCGAAAGTACGGTGTTCGTTACCACCATATATCAACGGATGAGGTGTACGGTGACTTGGCGCTGGACGATCCGGCGAGGTTCACGGAGTCGACGCCGTACCATCCCTCCAGCCCGTATTCGTCGACGAAGGCGGCGTCGGATCTGCTGGTGCGCGCGTGGACGCGCACCTACGGCATCCGTGCCACGATTTCGAACTGTTCGAACAATTATGGCCCCTTCCAGCATGTGGAGAAGTTCATTCCGCGGCAGATCACGAACAT
>ENA-OPRR01002971-OPRR01002971.1-human-gut-metagenome-genome-assembly--contig:-NODE-2971-length-10210-cov-2.506647_pt1 | contig 10210 bp, 12 predicted proteins | sample MGYA00241796_ERZ501883 | MGnify/ENA primary metagenome ERZ501883 (study PRJEB25962, sample SAMEA2042406) | human gut metagenome | biome: human gut; feature: human-associated habitat; material: faeces...
GCGCAGGCGTATACCCAGGAGGTCCCGTACGCGGCGCGCGAGAAGTATCTGCAGATGATCCGCGACGGCATCTACGAGGACTTCGGAGCCCTCGATGTGCATACGGTGGCCGCGGGCGCGACCAACGACCACATCGATGCGGCGTACCAGCCCATGGATGAGGAGGCGAGCGACTTCGAGTATCAGGTCTCCGAGTTCATCCAGCAGCTGCTCGCCCTCATGGGCATCGACGACGCGCCCGTGTTCAAGCGCACGCGTGTCAGCAACCAGAAAGAGCAGGTCGACATGGTCATGAGCGAGGCGCAGTGGCTCGACCGCGAGACGATCCTGCGCAAGCTGCCGAACATCTCGCCCGGTGAGGTGCAGGCGATCAAGGACCGCCTCGACGCGGAGGACGAGGAGCGCATGGGCACGCTCGCAGGCGTGGCGGCGGCCACCGCGGGCGTGCCGCAAGGGGTAGCCGATGGCGATGGGTGACGGCCTGCAGATCTTGCAGGCGATCAAAAGGGAGCACGGCACCTTTCGCCCGATGCAGAAGGGTGCCGTGCCCGGCCTGAAGACCGGCGGGGCATACGGAGGGGCAAGCGATGGCAGGCAAGAAGCTCGCAGCCAAGGCAGCGAAGGCACAGGCCGGGGCGCAAGTCGAACGTCTGGAGAAGCAGGCGCAGGAGCTGCAGGAGAAGCTGCAGCTCACCTACGCCGATGCGATCGAGGGAATGACCTCACGCATCGGGGCCCCACTCGAGGAGTTCGCTGCCGAAGACGCCAAATGGCGAGCCGACGTCGCAGCCGGCAAGAAGGACCCGAAAGCGTACCGGGCCTGGCGTAAGGACCAGGCGTTGCACAACGACCGGCTCAAAGCCCTCGAGAAGGCATTGACGCAGGACCTCACCGCCGCCGACAAGATGGCGATCGCATACGTCAACCAGGTGCCCGCAGGCGTGTACGCGGAAGGCATGAACTTCGCGACATACGAGATCGAGCACGGCGCCAAGGCGAACACGTCGTTCACGCTGTACGACAAGGACACCGTCATGGAGCTCGTCGCGAACGAGCCCGACCTGCTCCCGCAGGCTGCGTTCGACAAGGCGAAAGATACGGCATGGAACAGCCGCCACGTCACGGCCGCGGTGACGCAGGCCGTGCTGCAGGGCCAGACGGTCCCGCAGCTCGCCGCGTCGATCGCGGGCATCGCCGCCATGGACCAGCGCGCCGCGATGAAGGCGGCACGCACCGCAATCACGAGTGCGCACTCGCTCGGCAAGCTCAAGGGATACGAGCGCGCCGCCGGCATGGGTATCGATGTCGAAAAGCAATGGCTCGCCGCACTCGACTCGCGCACGCGCGGCAGCCACCGCCACCTTGACGGCGAGGTAGTCAGGCTCGATGCCGAGTTCAGCAACGGGCTGAAGTACCCTGGCGACCCTGACGGCCCCGGGTCCGAGGTCTACAATTGCAGATGCACGTTGGTACCGGTTATCGGCGATGTGGAATACGACGGGGTCGAGCGTGCCGACAAGCTCGGCGGCATGAGTTACGGGGAGTGGAAGAACGAGCGCAAGACCGAGAAGACCGAGAAGACCGAGAAGACGATACATGCATAGCAGAGGAGACATGGCATGCTTGACGGTGTATCGGTGAAGCGGGACAACACCGAGCAGGCAGTCGACGGCATCGATTCGGCTATCGGCGCGGCACTTGAGGAGATCGGGCTTTTGGCCGAGCACTACGCGGCCAAGAAATGCCCGGTCGATACAGGCAACCTGCGCGGCTCGATCACGTATGAGGTGGATGCAGGCGATAACGCCGTGTACATCGGCACCAATGTCGAATACGCGCCGTACGTCGAGCTCGGCACCTCGCGCCAGAAGGCGCAGCCTTTCCTGAGGCCGGCGGCTTCCGAGCACGGGGCACAATACCGCCAAGTGCTGAAAAAGGCACTCGGTGGCAGCGGTTAACCTGGTATTATTTATGTTGAATGCGCGAAGCAATGCGCTATACAGTATGGGGTCGAAGCACGTGCCCCAGAGTCCGAAGGAATGGAGCGAACACCATGGCACTCACCCGCAAACTCCTCCGATCCATGGGGATCGAGGACGAGAAGATCGACCAGATCATCGACGCACACGCCGAGACCGTCAACGCGCTGAAGGACGAGCGCGATGGGCTCAAGGATGCTGCGGACCGACTGAAGAAGGCCGAGGCGGAGCTCGAGGAGCTAAAGGCCAAGCCGGCAGACGGTTACAAAGAGAAGTTCGAGAAGGAGCACGCCGATTTCGAGGCTTTCAAGGCGGATACCGCTAAGGCTGCCGCCGACCGCGAGAAGAAATCGCTGTACCGCAAGCTGCTCACCGATGCAGGCGTCGACCCCAAGCGTATGGATGCCGTGATGCGTGTCGCCGACCTGTCCGATATCGTGGTCGAGGACGGCGCCATCAAGGACGCCGACAAGGTCACGGAGAAGGTCAAAGGCGAGTGGTCCGATTTCATCCCGGCCACTGACACGAAGCCCGCGAAAGTCGACACGCCGCCAGCAGGCGCAGGCGACGGCGCGGCAGAACCGAAGTCGCTGGGCGATGCCCTGCGACAGAAGTACACCAAGCAGAACACTGATTAAAGGGGGCAATTATGCCTATCACACTCGCAGAGGCCAAGGCCGGCATGGCCGACAAGGTCGACCAGCAGGTCGTCGACATGTTCCGTCGATCCTCCCTGCTCCTCGACCGCCTCACTTTCGACAACGCCATCTCCCCCGGTACCGGCGGCTCCACGCTCGTCTACGGCTACACGCAGCTGAAGACGCCGTCCACTGCCGCGGTGCGCGCCATCAACTCCGAGTACACGGCAAACGAGGCCAAGCGTGAGAAGAAGACCACGCAGGCCATCATCATGGGCGGCTCCTTCGAGGTCGACCGTGTCATCCAGGACACCTCCGGTGCCATCGACGAGCTCGTGTTCCAGGCTGACGAGAAGATCAAGGCCACCGCCAATTTCTTCACCCATTGCGTGATCAACGGCACCAAGACCGGTCCCGCCGGTGCAGGTAAGGCCACCGGCACTTTCGACGGCCTCAACAAGCTGCTCCAGGGCTCTTCCACTGAGTACGCCGCCACCGCTGACCTGTCTACCAGCGCTAACGTGACTGCTAACTACAACCAGTTCCTCGATGAGCTCGACGAATTCATCTCCGGCCTCGACGGAATGCCCGATATGCTCCTCATGAACCGCAAGATGCTCTCCAAGCTCCGCGGTATCGCACGCCGTGCCGGTTATTACGAGTCCACCAAGGACGATTTCGGCCGTGTCGTCGAGACGTATAACGGCATCGCGCTCATGGATGCCGGCGAGTATTACGACGGCACCAACACCGTCGACATCGTCGCCGACACCGCAGCCGGTTCCGGCACCTTCGGCACCTCCGACATCTATGCCGTCAAGTTCGGTCTCGATGCCTTCCACGGCATCTCCCCGACCGGCACCAAGGTCATCACGTCCTACATGCCCGACCTCACCCTCCCGGGTGCCGTCAAGAAGGGCGAGGTTGAGCTCGTCGCGGGTGTCGCCCTCAAGAACACGCTGAAGGCCGGCCACATGAAGGGCATCATCACCGCGCCGGAGACTGCCTAAGGAGTCGATATGCTGGAGGAGTTGCTCGCAGAGATCCACAATTGGTTCGAATGCGATTACCTCGCAGGTGAGCTCACCGTCATGGACGGCGAGCTCACCCTCCCGCATGGCTTCGTCAAGAAGGGCCAGTACTACCGCATCGTCGGCAGTGTGTTCAACGACGGCCTGCACCAATACCCGACGTCGGACCTCACTGATGAGGTGTTCGACGGCGAGGTGTGGGCACTGGCCGTGCCGAAGGCGGTCGTCGACATCGCGACCGAAATCGAGGCGTGGCGCAAGGCCAACCCCGACTCCGCATATACTTCTGAGTCGTTCGGCGGGTATTCGTATACGAAGGCCACTGCTTCCGACGGTATGCCGGCGCGATGGCAAGACGCATTCCGCCGACGCCTCAACCTTTGGAGGAAACTGCCATGACTCTGATCGATACTTTCAAAGAGCCTTGCGTACTCATGGAGAAGAAGCGCGTGAGCGACGGTGAAGGCGGGTGGACGACTACATGGGCTGACGGTGCCGCCTTCGATGCCGCTATCGTCCGCGACGCTACGCTGGCCGCACGCGTCGCCGAAAAAGAAGGCGTCTCCAACGTCTACACAGTGACTGCCGACACCGATGCGCGACTTGAATTTCACGACGTTTTCAAGCGTGTCGGTGATGGCCAAGTGTTCCGTGTGACTTCCGACGGGGACGACATGAAGACACCTGATCGCGCGACGTTCAGTTTTGAGCAGGTGGGCGCCGAGGAATGGAGCCTATCATGACGCCGACCGCGGCGATTTACACTTTCATGGCCGGCTTCGGCGTCCCTGCGTATGCTGCGACATCTGTACCTGATAATGCGGAATTCCCGTATATCACGTACGAGCTCGCGGTAGATGATTTCTGGGGCGGCGAAGTCGCGTTGTCGATGGATATCTGGTGTCGTGGCGACTCCGAGGCGGAGTCGAACGCGAAAGCGCGTGAAGTCTCAAAGGCACTTATCGGCTGCAAGTGTATCCCGTGTGACGGCGGCGGAATCGTACTGAAAAAGGGTTCGCCGTTTTGCCAGAGCATGGGCGACACCGCAGACGATAAGGTCAAGCGCCGCCACATCAATGTGACGGCGGAGTTCATCACCTCGTTTTGAGAGGACAAGTCAAAATGGCTAAGTTCACACAGATTCCGATCGACACTTTCAAGAAGCTCCAGCTCGGTGCCGGTCTCCTTACATCTGGATTCAACCCGGCGACCGGCGAGCTCACCGCATCCAACATCATCGGCGCGACGAGCGGCGGCGTGACGTTCGAGGCCACGCCGTCATTCAGCGATTTCGGCGAGGACATCGACAACTGCCCGAAGAACACGAAGGAGCTCAAGAGGCTTGACAGCTGGGATGCCAAGATGTCCGGCTCGTTCGTGACGATGGACACGAAGGCCGCCGTATCTGTCATCGGCACCGCTGCCGTCGCGAGCGACGACCAGACCAAGGTCGTGCCGCGCAACTCGGTCGATGCCGAGGACTTCAAAGATATCTGGTGGGTCGGCGATTACTCCGACGTCAATGAAGACGGCTCGTCTGCCGGCAAGGCCGGTTTCATCGCGATCAAGCTCATCAACGCGTTGTCGACCGGCGGCTTCAAGATCCAGTCCGGTGACAAGGCGAAGGGTACGTTTGAGTTCGAGTACACCGGCCACTACGGCATCGAGAACACCGACATCGTTCCGTTCGAGCTCTACATCAAGGCAGGTTCCGCTGGCGCCTAGGCGCCAGCCAGAAGGAGGAAACGTAAATGAAACTCAGTGATATCAAGGGTGACCGCGTCCTCGACGTCATCGCCGACATCATCGACCCCATCGCGAACATGGTGCAGGACAAGGACGTCGCCGCTATGTTCAAGCGTGAAGCCGTACCCGACGGCATGGATGCACGTGATTTCTTCGCGAAGCGCATGTGCAAGGGCCTGCCCGTTTTGCTCAAGGGCCATAAGGCCGACATCATCGCCGTCATGGCGGCGATCGAGGGCGTGACACCTGAGCAGTATGCGGCATCGCTCGATCTCCCCAAGCTGTTCACCGATGTCATGGAGCTCGTGACCGACGACGCGCTCCTCGATTTTTTATCATCGTCGGAGACGGGGAAGGGCGCAGATGCGCCTGGCTCTGCCTCGGCGAGTTCCGAGGCCCGTTAAGGGTCGACGCGTTCGTCAAGTTCACACTGGCCCGCTATAGGAGAGAACGGGACGAGATGGCGTTTAAGGTATACGTCACCGACTCCCTATACCTCATGGGCCAGCAAAAGTTTATCGGTCGCAGATGGTACGACCGAATCAGGCCCAAGGTATATGAAGACATCGACGCCGCTGCGGTAGTGGCGGACGTCACGAAAAGGGCGGGATTGGCGGTCGTATGAATCTACTCGACCTCGCCGTCAAGATCACATGCGACGACCAGGCATCCGGCGAGGTCGACAAGATCGGCGACGGCATCAAGAGCAAACTGGGTGCCGCCGCTAAAGCCGGCGTCGTGGCCGTGGCGGCAGTCGGTACTGCGACGATCGCCATCGGTAAGACTGCGCTCGACGCATATTCGAATTACGAGCAGTTGGTCGGCGGCATCGATACCCTATTTAAGTCATCGTCGGCCAAGATGCAGCAATATGCGGCCAACGCATACCAGACGGCAGGCGTCTCAGCCAACCGTTATATGGAGATCTCGACGAGCTTCGCCGCAGCGCTGATCAGCTCACTCGGCGGCAACACCGAGGCCGCAGCCGATATGGCCAACACCGCCATCACGGACATGAGCGACAACGCCAACAAGATGGGCACGTCGCTTGAGGTCGTGCAGGAGGCGTACCAGTCGCTCGCTCGCGGTAACTACGAGATGCTCGACTCGCTCAAGCTGGGGTACGGCGGCACTAAATCAGAGTTGGAGCGCCTGCTCTCAGACGCCGAGAAGTTCTCTGCGGCACAGGGCAAAGTGCGCGATTTCTCTGTCGACTCATATTCAGACATCGTCGAGGCGATCCATGTCGTGCAAGACGAGATGGGCATCACCGGCACGACGGCGGAAGAGGCAGCGACTACCATCGAGGGCTCCGTCGACAAGGCGAAGGCCGCGTGGGATAACTGGCTCACCGGCCTCGGCGACGAGGACGCCGACATGGGCACGCTGACCGACCAGCTCGTGCAGTCGGTCGTGATCGCCGGGGAAAAGATCATCCCGCGCTTCGGTCAGATCATGTCGAGCCTCGTCCAGACGGTCGTGCAGTACGCGCCTCAGCTGGGACAGGAGATCATGGACGGCCTGTCTCAGATCGACCCCACGTAGGTGGGCCAGACGGCCTCCGACCTGATCCTCATGCTGGTGGACGGCATCGTGCAGAACCTGCCCATGCTGGTCTCTGCCGCGCTCAAGATCGTCATGGCGCTGGACCAGGGCCTCATCGAGAACGGGCCGCGGATCCTGGAGTCGCTCGGGAAGCTCCTGCTGCAGCTGGCGAGCTTTATCATCCAGCACGTGCCCGACATCCTCGACGCGGCGGTGCAGTTATTCGGCATGCTCGCCCAGGGCATCGCCCAGAACGCGCCGACGATCATCGCGACGCTCGTCTCGCTCCTGGGCCAGCTGATCGCGCAGGTGATATCCTGGGCGGCGCAGATGCTCGGCCAGGCGATATCAGCGGGTGCACAATTCCTAAGCGGGCTCGCAGGCCAGCTGTCGCAGGTGCCCGGTCGTGTGGCGGAGTTCCTCGCCGGCGTCATCTCGACCGTCGTCGGATGGGTGACCCAGTTCGCGAGCAACGCCACATCCGCGGCGTCGCAGTTCGGCAGCAAGCTGCGAAGCGGCCTCGCGGCCATCCCGGGCACGCTCGGGAACATCGGCGCGAACATCGTCCAAGGCCTCGTCAACGGCGTCACGGGTGCCGCCGGTAAGCTGATCGATGCCGTCAAGGGTGCGGTCGGCAATGCCATCGAAGGCGCGAAAAACCTGCTCGGCATCCATTCCCCGTCACGTGTGTTCCGCAAGATCGGCCAGTATACGATGCAGGGTGCGGCACTCGGTGTCGACGACGACGCCGACCTGCTGCTGAAGTCTACAGACAACGCCATGCGCGGTATGATCTCAACGGCACAAGACATCGAGTACACGCCCGATGCCGGCAGCACTGCCGGCGGCGAATCGGCCGTTATCGGCTGGTTGGCCGAGAACCTGCCATCCATCATCGCTGAGTTCACGCCCGTTATGGGTGAATCGGAGTTCGGGCGCAAGGCGAGAAAGGCGGTCGCGTATGCTTGATATCAAATACAAGTCAAATGCGGGGACTGTCATCCCGCTCAATTCCGGTGTATATGTCGGTAAGCCGAACGACCTCTTTAGCCGCGAATGGGACTACGAAATCGGGTATCGCGCACTGGCCACGGCCTCGCGCGGTGCCCGCAAGGTCTCATTCAAGGCGTTTTTCGCAAACATGGCGCAGGCTGACGCTTTCCGCCGATGTGCCGACACGGACATGCAGAAGGGCAAGCCCGGCACTATCTATGTCAATGACTGGTTCCAGCGTTGTTTCGTCGTGGCTTCCGAGGTGGACGGCATCGGTGACAATTTTTTCGTGACCAAGCTCACTTTGGTTTTGCTCGACGGCGTATGGCGCAGGGGGACTACGACGGCGTTCGTGCCCGTGCAGGGTTCGGCGGACTATGAGTTTCTCGACTTGCCGCATGATTTGCCGTACGACCTAGGCGTGACCCCACCGCTGCGATACGCCATCAACCCAGGCTACTCTGACAGCCCCGCGAAGTTTGTCGTGTACGGGCCCGCGGTCAACCCTTCTGTGCGCCTGGCCGGCAATCTATACCAGGTGGACGTGACCGTTCCCGAGGGCGGTTACATGGACATCGACCCGTTGCGGCGCACCGTCACCGTGGTCGCCGCAGACGGCACCACGATGGACGCATTCAGCAAGGCGCACCGAGGCAGCGGCGTGGGTTCTGGCGAGTATATCTTTGAGCACGTGCCAGTCTGAAATCTCGTGGGACAACAGTTTCGGCTTCGACTTGACTCTGTACGAGGAGGAAGGTGAGCCGGCATGGTTTTAGTGGTGAATGATCCAACTGTCGGCGATATCCGCGAAATCGAGGAATTCGAGCTTGACATAGCTTTCGGCAGCGACGAGAATGCACTGAAATTGGAGGCCTACGCGGACGAAGCCCCCGAAGAGGGGCAATTCGTGTTCATCGACGGCACCGAGTATGGTGGTGTTATCGACCAGGCGAGCTATGAGGCCGGCAGGGAGGCATCCGGCTCAATTCTGTGCAAGGGCCGCACCTGGCACGGTATTTTGGCAGGCAAGCGCCTGCTCCCCGATTCGGGAAGCGGATACCTCTCCGTCAGCGGCAAGGCAAGCGATGTGCTCGCGTCGCTCATCGAGCGCATGGGGCTTTCTGGGCTGTTCTCCGCCGCTTCCGACGATACATCGGTGAGTTACACCTTCGATCGATTCGTGGACGGCTACAGCGGCCTGAAAGCCATGGCGAAGGCCAATGGCCGCAAGGTCGGCATGCGCCGCGAGGGTGATAAGGTCGAAATCTCTCTGCCGCCCATTGCAGACTATGCGAACAAGGTCGATTCCGACCTTTTGGACTTCACGCTGACCTCGGTTCACCGCTGTATCAATCACCTGGTCTGTGCAGGTACTGGCGGGCTCGAGAACCGCGCCGTAGTCCATTTCTATGCGGACACGGCCGGTAACGTCAGCCACACCCAGAGCCTCTTTGGAGTCGACGAGATATGTGCGCTCTACGACTACAGCAACGCCGACGAGGCGAAGCTCGAGGAGGAGGGCGGCAAGAAGCTCAGGGAGTACCAGACCCGGGGCAGCGTCGAGGTCGACGCGCACGACGATATCGACGTCGACGTCGGCGACATTATCTCGGCGCGCGATAACGCGCACGGTAAGACCGTTAGCGCGACCGTGGTGAAGAAGATCGTGCAGGTCTCACATGGCGTGGCGACATACAGGTACGAGGTCGGCAGTGAGACCACGACGAAGAACTCGACTAGCGCGATCGCCGATGGAGGTGGCGGGCACGCGTATTTTGCGGGAAAGGGCCTGAAGCTCGAGAACTACACGTTTAGTGCGGAAGTCGACGCGGAATCGCTCAAGGCCGTTGGGGCCAAGGCCGACAAGGCCGTGACAGACGCTTCGAACTCGCTCCAGACGTGGGCACAGGCGGATATCGCCATGGGAGAAGTGTCCACGCTCACGGAAGGCTCTAAGGCCACCGCGTCACTCTCGGGCGATGGGCTGGTTAAGACGCTCTCACTCGGAATTCCACGCGGTGCGACCGGTATTCAGGGTCCGAGGGGCGAGCGCGGCCCGCGAGGTGAAATCGGACCGCAGGGCGAGAAGGGTGACACCGGTGAGCGCGGCCCGCGAGGTGAAATCGGACCGCAGGGCGAGACGGGGGCGACCGGCGCGACAGGTCCGCAGGGGCCGCGTGGCGCCACAGGCCCGCAGGGTCCGAAAGGCGAGCGCGGTCCGCAGGGTATACAGGGCGAGACCGGCCCACGTGGCCCGCAGGGCATACAGGGCCCGCAG
>ENA-OPRR01002972-OPRR01002972.1-human-gut-metagenome-genome-assembly--contig:-NODE-2972-length-10209-cov-3.227004_pt1 | contig 10209 bp, 8 predicted proteins | sample MGYA00241796_ERZ501883 | MGnify/ENA primary metagenome ERZ501883 (study PRJEB25962, sample SAMEA2042406) | human gut metagenome | biome: human gut; feature: human-associated habitat; material: faeces...
CTCCAGAAAGGAAAGATTTCCATTGGCGGCAGTAACCTCAGTATTTCCTATGTTCTTCCCCAAAAAATCGTTGCCTTTAAGTCAGACTTTCCTAATGTCAGTCTTCGGATCGAAGAAGGAAGCACAGTCCACTGTAAAACTCTGTTGGATAATGGCGAGATTGATCTGATGGTTACAAATCACCCGTTAAATACAAAGGAATACGAAAGAATTCTGTGTTACCGCGAAAATCTTGTACTGGCTGTCCCCAGAAAATATATTATGGATTCTTCTCTGCTGTCACGGAAGCTGTCTTTGAGGGAATTGGGCAATAAAATTTTCTCTATTCCTGATGAACGATGTGTTTCACCGGCAGAACTTGGCGAAATCCCTTTTATTCTTTTACACAACGGAAACTATCTAAGGCTTTGTTCAGATATGATATTTAAAGAGGCTCATGTGGAGCCGGGAATTATTTTAGAAGTCGGCGCATCGGCCATTGCTTATAACTATGCAAACCTGGGACTAGGGGCGGCGATCCTCAGTAATGTGTTGGTCCAGCATGTACAGAAAAACAATCAGCTGCTTTTCTTTAAGCTGAACAGCCCCTATGCCGTCCGCGATGCATTTATCTGTTACCGGAAAAACCGTTATACATCGGCCGCCATGAAAAAGTTCATTGAGTATTTAACAGGCCCCTAGGGGGGACACATATATATTCTGTATTGCTGCGGTCTCCTCGGGTATGGATTTTAAAAAACGCGGCGGCCCTTTAGTTGAACACCGATAAGGAAGTATCAAGAGCTAATTGAACTTAACGGCTGACAAACAGGTGCTGCTAAAAGAACGCTCATGATTCTCAACCGTGGAATCATGAGCGTTCTTCTTATTTTTTCTGGCCTTCTTTTATAGCCATAGCGATTTTTCGTTTATGATGCTTTATTAATGCATTTGCTTCTTGATCATTAAGTTTCAATATTCCTTTTGCCTTTCTTGCATAGTCAATAAACGTTTGTTTTTCATCATTACGAGAATAAATACTATATAGTTCTTTTGCTGATATACGCCTGCCTTTAGATGATATCCAATTACTGCGTCCAATGGCATGAGCTTTTCGACGCATCCTGTAATAATATTTTGTTATCGCACGTGGCCTTATTCTAATGCTTTTGCCATCAAATAGAAACCCTAAATAATTTATGCTAGATGGCTGATCACCCTCGTAGATTACTTCGTCCTTATAAGTATAGCAAGAAGTCTTTTCCTTTTGCAAATCAATAAGTCCTTTCATTGATTCTACATAGGAAAAAATGTAGCTTGTAAAATCCGCAATTTCGGCATCTCTCTCGTATGGCAAGACAATGATAAAATCATCTGAATAGCGCATATAAATCCCGCCTTTGCAGATTACATAACGCTTAATGTCTTTATCAAATTTTATCATGTAAATGTTGGATAGTACAGCGCTAATTGGGGAACCTTGCGGAACGCCCACCCCAGAAATATTCTTTTTTATATCTTTTTTGTTTTTCTGGAATTGTTCCTTAGTCAGAACTGTCTCTTTACTATTGATTTTTTTGCGAACACCTCTTTCTGCAATGTTTTCACCAGCTGCCTTTACAATGTCTTTCCAATCCCAGCTTGAAAAACGGGTGATGTTTTTGAAAACAGAAAAGTAATCTTGAGGCAAACGCTCAACACCAAGCACTTCGCACATCATTTTCTTGAGATATTGATGTTCCAAGTTGTCGAAGAAATTAGTAAAATCACCTACAAAAATGAAGCACTGAGGAAAGCTGCGTATTGCATCAAAAGCATCCTTGGCAAAATCAATATTGTTTTTCCCTAAGTTATCTCGATATGCGATTGCAACGTCATCTATGTTATTTTCACAAGCCCAAATACTATACTGGTAGTTCAATAAAAATGCATATCGCTGATATACACACCTATCTAAATGTGAGCAATAGTATAGCTCTCGTGGCTTTTTAGGCCCTTTCTTTCCATAACGAGAGTTTTTCTTCTCAAAGTGGATAAATGGATAAAAACTGTGTGTAACTATTTTAGTCCGATCCATTACATATTTTCTAATTGAAGGCATGGATAACGACACGCGCAGGTCAAAATGTGCATAAGGCTTAGTATCATTGTGGTGTTTAACAAAGTCAACCCATGCTTGACATATCTGGTTTGAACTACAATTATGACAAGATGTAGGTTGTTGACATTGATTATATTCTTTTTGAGTTTTCATAATTTCCCCCTAAAATGCATCATGCCTGCTAACATGGGGGACAACATCCCTAAGTTAGCAGGCAGGTACATGAACATTATTGTCCTGGGTGCATCTGATAGCGTTCCGTAGTATAATCATACTGGAAAGGAGTATCATGTTCAACGAACCCAACCTAGAATTGGTGGTTCTATGTGTAACGTTACTCATAGAAACATCAATTCGGCCAGACTTGACAGAAATGCTCCGCCCTTACAGCCAAATGCGTAAGGTAATATTATTTTATACCTAAACACGCTCAAAGTCAAACTATTCTACGCATTTCAAGCCGCATTTACAATGGCCAAAATGGTAAGCTACTTCCAGCAGCTCAACCATGTCGGAAAAGTCCTGTTGTATTGGGCTTTTCTACCCGCTAAATGCGTAGGCAAAAACGTCATAATAGCAGCGGGCGCAAGCGAATTTCTGCTTGCGCCTGCTTGGTTACCACACAGCAAATACGGAGGAAGCCGTCATAATATCGCAAGACACTTTCCACGGCCAACGGATCACCGACGCGGACCGCCTCAATCACGGATAAAGGCAACAGCTCCCGTCCGCAGAAAGTTGGCTGCTTCGCAAGAGCTGTTTTCTGGTCTGCTGTAGTGCGCCGGTTGCGGAAGCAAACTGCATTTCGCCACAGGCAAAAACATGACACCGCAGCAAGACTGCTATCGGTGTTCCCGGTATAAGAGCAATACAGGCGACTGTACCATGCACTTTATCCGGGAAGAAACGCTGAAACTGTTTGTTTTGCAGCGGATTTTCGATGTGGCGGCACTGTTCTTTGATGATGCTATGGCATTTGAGGAAGTCGCGAAAAGCAACACTTCCAAGAAGCCGAAAAAGAGTCTCAGAAACGCAAGCGTGAAATCGCCCAAGCGGAAAAGCGTATTGGCGAACTTGACCGGATTTTCAAACGCATTTATGAGGACGACATCAGCGGTACGATCAGCCATGAACGGTTCTTGAAACTCTCCGCCGACTATGAGACAGAACAAAAAGAACTGACGGAGCAGGTCAAGGCATGGCGGCAAGCGGTAGAAAAGTTTGTAAAAAAGATTATCGTCCATGCGCCGGATAAGTCCAGCGGCCACCGCAGGCAGAAGATTGAACTAGTCTGGAACTTCATTGGAGAAGTCAACCTGCCGGGCGACGATCAGGCTGTGGAACGGCAAAGAAAAAGCAGAACGGCATGACCTTTCAGCCATGCCGCCCTGCGACAATCAAATTACTTCCTTATGGGGGTGCACCCTTTGGGGCCGCCCATACGTTTTACAGCACAACGCCGTCCTTGAAGATGGAGATCTCTCTGAATCCCTTCTCCTCGGCCTTTGTCTGCTTTCCGTCTGCTGTTTCGATCACCAGCTGCAGCAGTCTCTTTGCAGCGTCGTCAATGGATTCTCCATCGGCGATGGGGCCGGCGTCAAAGTCGATCCAGCCCTTTTTCTTTTCCGCAAGCTGGCTGTTGGTGGCCAGCTTAAGAGTCGGGGCCGGAGCTCCGAAGGGGGTTCCCCTTCCTGTGGTGAACAGGATCATATGGGCTCCTGCCGCTGTCATGGCTGTGGCGGAGACCAGATCGTTTCCAGGTCCATACAGCATATTGAGCCCCTTGGCTGTCACCGGATCTCCGTAGCCGATCACGTCCATGATGGGAGCCGTACCGCCCTTCTGGACACAGCCGCAGGACTTGTCCTCCAGGGTGGTGATCCCGCCCTGACGGTTTCCTGGGCTGGGGTTGTCATAAACCACCTCATTATGGCTGATAAAATAATTCTTAAAGCCATTGATCATGTCCACGGCCTTTTCAAACACCGCTTCATTGACGCAGCGGTTCATTAAGAAGCCCTCTGCGCCAAACATCTCCGGCACCTCTGTGAGCACAGTGGAGCCGCCTCTGGCCGCCATCATGTCGCTGAAGCGGCCCACAGCCGGATTGGCTGTGATCCCGGATAAGCCGTCAGAGCCGCCGCACTTCATGCCGATGACCAGCTCGCTTACAGGAATGGGCTCTCTCTTAAACTGGGACGCATATTCTGCGCACTGCTTTAACAGCTCCCGGCCCTCAGAAAACTCATCCCCGGCTTCCTGGCAGATTAGGAATTTTACCCGGTCCTTATCGTAATCGCCCAGCTCCTCTAAGAACTGCTCGTGGGTCAGATTTTCACAGCCCAGTCCCAGCACCAGCACAGCCGCCGCGTTGGGATGGCGCACCAGGGCCGCCAGAAGCTTCCTTGTCTGGGCATGGTCCTCGCCGGTCTGGCTGCATCCGAAGGGATGGGGGAAGGTGTAAAGACCGTCGATGGTCCCTGTCACAAGATCCTGATTGTCAAAGCCCACAAGAAGGACAGAAAAAGAAAATATGAGGACATAGGCAATCATAAAAACATTGATGGAGCGGACCACCTCGTGCTCTACAACCTTCCCGTCCATGGAAATTTTGCGCACTGCCTTTGGATGGAGGAAATGGTGAAGCTCCTTGTTAATTGTCTTAAGAAGGATAACAAAGCGGGAAACCTTGATTCCGCCGCCGGTACTTCCGGCGCAGGCACCGACAAACATCAGCATCACCAGGATGGTCTTGGACACCTGCGGCCATGTGTTGAAATCGGTAGTGGCGTATCCGGTTGTGGTGATGATGGAACCGACCTGGAAGGCTGCCTGCTGGAAGGCCTGCGCGACGGAAGGATAAAAGTCTTTAATATTAATGGTGATAATAACAATCGCGGCGGCGATAATTCCCAGGTAGCAGCGAACCTCTTCCATGCGGAAGGCTTTTTTGGGCTTTCGCAGCAGAAGAAGGAAATAAAAGCTGAAGTTTACGCCAAACAGGATCATAAACACGGTTACGACATTCTGAAGATAGGGCGAATACCCTGCCATACTGTCGTTTTTGATTCCGAAGCCTCCTGTTCCTGCTGTTCCGAAGGAGAGGGTCAGAGTGTCAAACAGAGGCATCCCTCCTGCCAGAAGAAGCAGGATCTCAAGCAGCGTCAGCGCGATATAGATAGAATACAGGATTTTGGCAGTGGACTGCAGCTTAGGAACCAGCTTTTCCACAGAGGGACCCGGGCTTTCTGCCTTCATCAGATTCATGTGATAGCCTCCTGTAAGAGGAAGCAGGCTCAGGATAAAGACGAGAACGCCCATTCCGCCGATCCAGTGAGTAAAGCTTCGCCAGAACAGAATGCAGTAGGGCAGGCTCTCCACATCGCTGAATATGCTGGCTCCCGTGGTGGTAAAGCCGGAGACTGTTTCAAACAGAGCATCAACGGGATTGGATGTTGCGCCGCTGAACAGGAAAGGCAGAGAACCCATCACGCTCATCACAATCCAGCTCAGAGAAACAGAGATAAATCCCTCTTTTGTGTAGAAAACCATGTTTTTAGGCTTTCGGATGGTGAGAGGAACTCCAATCACAAAGCAGAGAGCCATTGTGACAACAAAAGCAAAACCGGCTTTCTCCCCGTAGATCACAGCTGTCAGGCAGGGCAGAAGCATAAAAAGCCCTTCGAAGTTCAGAATCCATCCCACAATATAGGAAATCATGGAATAATTCATACCATCACCTCCTGCCTTCCAGAATGTCCAGAATATCGTGGCGGCCTCTCTCGAGAGTAACCACGATAACGGAATCCCCTACCTGGATGGAGTCGCTGCCTCCAGGAATAAAGGCCTGTTCCCCGCGGCGGATACAGCAGATCAGGTATCCCGGCTTCAGTCTGAGTTCAGACAGCGGAATATTTGTCACGGGACAGGACTCCAGAATGGAAAATTCAAGGGCCTCCACCCGGTTGTCCAGAAGCCGGTAAAGGGTTTCAATTGTATTGGCTGCAGAATGGCGCATGGTGCGTATATGCTGGATAATATAGTCGGCGGTCAGATACTTGGGATAGATCACGCTGCCCGCCGCAAAGCAGGCCGAGAACACCGCGGGGTAGGTCTTTTTCACGTCCTCCAAAAACGGATTCTCCTTGGAAATCAGCTTTGCGCCGGAATTCTTTTTTGCAAACAGGGCTAAAAGGATATTCTCCTCGTCCAGATTAGTCAGCGTCACAAAAGCCTCCGCCTGGCCGAGGCCTTCCTCCATCAGAAGGTGCCGATCGGTTCCGTCTCCGTGGATAACGGTCACATCCTCCGGAAGCATTTCGCTCAGAAATTCACATCTCTCCAGATTGTTTTCCACGATGCGGATTCTCATGCCGGTTTTGGAGAGCTGTTTGGCCAGATAATAGCCGATGGTGCCTCCGCCGACAATGATAACGCTTTTCACAGGAGCTGCCGGAAGGGAGAAGGCCTTGAGAAAACGAACGACATTGTCCCCTGCCGCAACAAAGGAGATGGTGTCGTTTTCACGGAGGACGAAGCTGCCGTCTGGAATATAGACTGTATCATCGCGTTCCACTGCACAGACCAGAATATCACTTCCTGAGCGCTTTGGAAGATCCATTACCTTCATCCCGCCTACAGGAATGCGTCTGTCCAGCTTCAGCTTGACGAGCTGGATTCTGCCGCCTGAAAAGTTATCTACCTTGATAGCGGCCGGGAAACGCAGAAGCCTTGAAATTTCAAGGGCAGTCGCAAGCTCGGGATTGATGATCATGGAAACGCCCATCTGCGCTTTGATAAAATCGATCTCCTGGCTGTACATGGGGTTTCTCACTCTGGCCACTGTCTGGCACCGGCTGGCCTTTTTGGCGATCAGGCAGCAGAGCAGGTTCAGCTCATCAGAACCGGTGACAGAGATCAGAATGTCCGCCTGCTCTACGCCTGCTTCCTGAAGTGTGCTGATACTGGCACCGTTGCCCGTGATGCCGAGAACGTCCAGATCCTCCGTCACTTCCTGAATTTTTTTGGGATTTGTGTCAATAACTGTGATGTTATGCGCCTCAGTGGCAAGCTGCTCCGTCAGAGTTCGCCCGACCTTGCCGCAGCCGATAATGATAATTTTCATAATACACCTCGTCTGTCAGATTTATCTGCAGTAATGAAGATACAGCGGCTCTGCCTCCGGCCCTTTTGTCAGGGCAGCCAGGAAAACAGTTACTGCGATAAAACAAGTTAAGAAAAGCCTGCTGCACGTAAGCTATTATAGCAAAGTAGGAGAGGAAAAGGAAGTTAAGAAAGAAGGAATATAGGGAAAATCAGAAGGGCAGGGTAAAGAATGATAAGGGGACGGCGGGATAGAGACTCTAAAAATCTCAGCCGGCCTGCAGGGAACAGCAAACAGGCAGTCTGGCATATCATAAAATTGTAAGCGAATCAGGAAAGGGCATATAAAGTATGAATTGCTATGAGCAGCAGTATTCTGACGGATTTCGGGAAGAAAGCCCAAGATCCGTGCGCCGTCAGCTTGAAGACAGCGTTCAGGCGGACTGGCGTCAGGCAGGGCGCGTGGTATTTGACTCGGATGCTTCCATAAACGGAGCTGCCGGGCAGCAGGAAATGCAGCATCAGGAGCTGTGCGGCATGGGAGGCTATGACGATATGAACTGGGGGTTTCAGAGCTTTCAGTCCTCCTCTTACGCGGCACCCTGCGGCGGCAGTATGAGGTCAGACGGAAGAGACGGGTCATCCGCTTCTGTCCGGGTATTCATGCCGGGAAGCAAGGAGGAGGCAGGAAGAATGAGAGACCGCTCTGAATGCAGCCTTCCGTTCAACCCAGCTGATTTTCCAGTGGGAATGTCCTATGTTCCAATGCAGAAATGGAGCAGACCATATGAGATGGAGACAGGATTTGCAAGAGGAACGATTTTCCCTGAACTCGATCTGCCATTTTTAAAGGGGAGGTGCAGGTAATGGCTGTGGGAAACAGTGGAATGGAAAGAAATATGGGAGAGTGGACGAAAGAGGCCCTGAGACAGAGGCTTTGCCAGGCCAGCTTTGCCATGGATGATGTGCTCTTATACCTGGACACTCACCCGGAGGATCAGGAGGCTCTCAGCTATTACCATTATGTAGTCGGACTCCGGGATGAGGCTATGGATGCCTGGCAGCGTCAGTACGGACCGCTGATGGTAGATGCCGTACAGAGTACAGACCGCTGGACGTGGATAACAGAAAAATGGCCGTGGGAAGGGGAGGTGTAGAGTATGTGGAGATACGAGAAAAGACTTCAGTATCCTGTAAAAATTACTCAGACGAATCCTAAGATGGCGCAGTTTATTATGAGCCAGTATGGCGGGCCGGATGTCAATAACAGATTATAGTTACCTTATACATAATAGTGAAACTCAAAATGATCCCGGCTGCGGTCAAATACAATATACTTCAGGATGCTGCGAAGCGCATTTCCCTTTGTTTCAAAATCTACGGCATCGGAGGTAAGCAGATCCCGCACAGTATGAACGCGGTCAAGGAGTTCTTTCTGTGAGGGGACAGGCTTTTCTGTCTCTCTTTCCGCCTGGGTGAGAATGGAGGACAATTTTTTTTCAAGCTCTTCCCGTTCTCTGCGAAGGCGTGTACGGTTTTCCTTATATTCCTCCAGTGTGTCAATCCCGTTTTCATAGGCAGCTCTGATTCGTTCTTCCTTTTGGGATATCCGTTCCAGCTGCTCCTTCAGCGCCTCCTGCTGTCCCATTGTATCCTGGGAGGGAGACTTTGGGATGTATTCATATTCAAAGTGCCCTGTCTGGAGTATTTCATCCAGGGAGCGGATAATGGTCCGCTCTACCTTGGCAACAGTGACGGAGCAGGACTGGCGATGGATGCCTTTGGCATATTTCCAGCAGGAGAAAACGGCATCCGGCCGGGTGCTGCCTCCCCCGTTGTAGGACAGAGTGGCACCGCAGACAGAACATTTTAAAAGCCCTGAGGCCCAATGCCGGCAGGTGGATACGTTCCGGCGCTTTACAGGCCGAAATTCCTTTTCCAGCCGTTCCTGGCAGATGGGAAACAGGTCGGCAACGCTTTTTCTTACCTCATGGGAACCGTGGAAGGAAATACCTTTCCATTCAACGGTGCCTATGTAAAAAGGGTTTTTCAGAATTCGTTCCACGGCCCTCTGGTCAAAGGGATTGCCCCGTTTGGTGAGAAGTCCTCTGGCATTTAAACGGCGGGCAATGGCAGTCTTATCCAGCCGCTCTACAGCGTACATCTGGAAGATGGACTCTACTGTTTTGTATTCCTCCTCTACAATTACAAAGGGACGGCCGCCTCCGACAGCTGCGTAGCCCAGGCAGGGGGAGGTCTGATAACCGTTTAACTCAGCCTTTTTTGTCATGCCGCGGTTGACTTCCATGCCCAGATTGTAAGAATAGAACTCGTCCTGCCATTCAATAATCATTTCAATCAGGCGGCCGTACATTCCGTCCATAATAGGCTCCGAAATGCTGACGACGTTGATTCCCAGTTTTTTCCGCAGCATCCCTTTGTAAAAGGTGCTTTCGTCCTGGTTTCTGGCAAACCGGGAGAACTTCCACAGAAGGATTACGTCAAAGGGTTTCGGCTTTTCTTTAGCGGTGGCGATCATCCGCTGAAATTCCGGACGGTTATCAGCTTTCTTTCCGCTGCGGCCCTCCTTTTCCATGAAAATATAATCAGAGGTCAGAATAATATCATTCTGTTTGGCGTACTTTTTGATCTCATCCAGCTGAGAGTCAGGACTTAAATCCAGCTGATCATCTGTGCTGACACGGATGTAGGCTGCTCCTGTGAGCATGGGTATCATCTCCTTTTTACGAGGGATAGGCTGTGATGGTACAGTCTATGTAATTTTGGGTATAAAAATAACGCCCCTTGCCAGGACGCTCCGGAAATGATATAATTCAGGTGTTCAAGCTGGATTTATCATATTGCTGGAGTGTCTGGCAAGAGAAAATCTATGGAAAGCCGTTCGGTGTTGGTAGCACTGGGCGGCTTTTCATGTTTGACCAATAAATTAAAAGGGGCTGTCGCATCAATGATTAGAAAATCATAGATGCGGCAGCATCTTTTTGCTATTTTTAAGCCGAAATATT